>JAEEGG010000927.1_pt1 | contig 83516 bp, 50 predicted proteins | sample 9134161 | NCBI WGS metagenome assembly JAEEGG01 (sample SAMN16246543, study PRJNA631951) | gut metagenome | biome: gut microbiome; feature: rumen; material: CR-attached | host: Bos | place: Iran: Karaj | collected 2018-10
ATCTGGTCCTCGTTGATTTTGCTCGTAGTGGCCTCATGCTCGACCACCGACGTATCGTTACCCACCTCGATGACGGGGAAGGGGTGGGCTCCGCTGGTGTCGCTCAGCAGCAGACTGTCACACTGGGTGAAGTTGCGGCAACCGGTCGCCTTGGGGGCAATCTTGACCATGCCGCGATAGCTGTTCTGGCTGTGGCCAGCGCTGATGCCCTTGCTCACGATGGTGCTCGTGCTGTGCTTACCCAGGTGGATCATTTTGGTGCCCGTGTCGGCCTCCTGCCAGTTGTTGGTCAGGGCCACACTGTAGAACTCGCCCACCGAGTGGTCACCCTTGAGCACGCAGCTGGGGTATTTCCACGTGATGGCGCTGCCGGTCTCGACCTGGGTCCACGACAGCTTGCTGTGGTCACCGCGGCACAGTCCGCGCTTGGTCACCAGGTTGTAGATGCCGCCCTTGCCGTCCTTGTCGCCGGGATACCAGTTCTGCACAGTGCTGTACTTCACCTCGGCACGGTCCTCGACCACAATTTCCACGATGGCGGCGTGCAGCTGGTTCTCGTCACGCATAGGGGCTGTGCAACCTTCCAGGTAGGACACATAGGCGTCATCATCAGCCACGATGAGCGTGCGCTCAAACTGGCCCGTCTGGGCGGCATTGATGCGGAAATAGGTGGACAGTTCCATCGGGCAACGCACGCCCTTGGGGATGTACACAAACGAACCGTCGCTGAAGACCGCCGAGTTCAATGCGGCATAGAAATTATCGGTATAAGGCACCACCTTGCCCAGGTACTTGCGCACCAGGTCAGGGTAGTCCTTCACGGCCTCGCTGATGGAGCAGAAAATCACGCCCAGCTCAGCCAGACGCTCGCGATAGGTCGTCTTCACGCTCACGCTGTCCATCACAGCGTCAACGGCCATGCCGCTCAGGCGCAGCTGCTCCTCCAGAGGAATGCCCAGCTTGTCGAAAGTCTTCTTCAGCTCGGGGTCAATCTCCTTCTTGTCGTTGGCGGCCTTCTGGCGCGGTGCGGCATAGTAGCTGATGGCCTGATAGTCGATGTCGGGCACATGCACGTGACCCCACGTGGGAGCCTTGAGCGTCAGCCAGTGGCGATAGGCCTTCAGGCGGAACTCCAGCAACCACTCGGGCTCTCCTTTCAGGGCCGAGATGCGGCGCACCACATCCTCGTCCAGGCCCTTGGGGATGACCTCGGTCTCGATATCGGTCACAAAGCCGTACTTGTACTCAGCTTGTGCCGCTTCCTCTATGATTTGATTCCCTTTTTCAGGTTTTTTACTCTCTTTCATCAGTCAATTACATTACCTCTTGCTAAAAGCGGCACAAAGGTACTAATAATTACCATAATGAGCAACATTCCGCAGGTCATTTCTACGATGCAAGGATGATGTCAATCACTACGTTGACGTCAGCGATATTGGTCTCGCCGTCATTGTTGACGTCAGCACCCGCGTTAGGCGCCCCCGTCAAGATGACATCAATGATGGCATTGACGTCAGCAATATTCACTTCCCCGTCCCCATTCACGTCACCCCGAAGGTGCTGAGCGCCAGTGTGCGCATAGTGGCAATAGAAGGATTTCAGCGCCAGGGTGTGGTCGCCGGTTTCGCCGCCCTTGTTGAGGGTGAACTTGATGGATTTGAGGGTAACGGGGAACGTGCCGACGTTATTGGCACCGCCCAGGGCATTCAGGTCGAGCGCGATGCGATAGTCTTGCCTAGGCTGAAACATATCGCCCTCGGGCGGATCGATCCTGAGGTAGTTAGACGTGGTGTTGTAGCGGTTGCGGGCATCCATCTGGATATAATCGATGGGCATGGTGGAATTGAACACCAGCACTACGCTATCGGGCAGGCTGTAGAGCAGCAGGTCCTTGCTCATCTGCAGATAAGGGGCACGGTTGCTGCTGTAGGTAAAGCTCACATCGCCTGTGGCCTCGTCGATAGCGATATTTTTGGCTCCAGCGCCCTTAAAGGTCCAGCCGTCCCAACTCTGGTAGAGATAAGGCTCAGGGCTGATCTCAACATTCACGGTATCACTGTCACTGAAGCCGCCAATGCTGCAATCGATGACGGTCTGGCCGTTATTCATGCCCCTCAACACGCCGTCGGTGATAGCGGCCACATCGGTGTCCACAACGCTCCAGTCGAGCATCGCGGGATTGTAAAAATAGGTATTCTGATTAACAGTCGCAGTGACCTCGATGGGATAATCACGGCTATCAATGAGAATCGGGCGCAAGGCGATAGCAGGTTGAGCGGCCATGACGCGGACAGGTACCGTGGCGGTCATAGCGTCGAGGGTTGCTGTGAGCATTCCCGTGGCAGGGTCACCACCAGCGATAAAAATGCTGCCGCGGGTACTGCCAATGGCCTCGTCGCACGTCAACACAAATCCCTGCACATTGTCATCCACCAACTCGCCTATCCGGTTATAACCCAAGATGCGGGGCGTTACCGATGAGTAAACGGGTGCTTCCAGACGATGCAGGTCAAAGGCAATGCTGGCCACCTCGTTATCCTCCTCGCCAACGGCCTCGACCATCCAACCGCAGGCCACGGCACGCGGGGTGCCCTCGGTCGTGGTGTTGATGATTTTGCCGAAGAGCATCATTTCGGCCGAGCCTCCGGCATCCATATTGACGATTTCGGTCACATCGGGGCACATCTGCTTCAGAATCTGACACGCCACTGCCGTGGGACATCCGGCCGAGAGACCATAGAGCGGGCTCGTCGATTTGTCAATCACCAGCCAGTACAGGTGCTTGCCGTCGGCGCTGCTGCCATAGCAGGTGCGGGAATATACCTGACTGTTATAGGTTTCGTCATAGTTGCGGCCCAGCAGCTCGCCGTTGTGCATGATGGGAGCGTTGCCCCACACCATGTTCTCGATGTCGGGACGCTCGCCTAAGGCGCCGCCATCGATTGAGAGCCAACTTGAGGTCACGCTAATCTCGTCGCCCACGGCAAGGGCCGCCATGGCCGCCTTGTTGGCATCGCCCGTCACCGTGAGGCAGGCGTCATAGCTGCCCAGGGTCTGGCGGTCGGCATCGGTGACGATGCTGGCGACAAAGAACCTCATCGGGGCATTGTTTTTCCAACCCTCGCCGTCGGCCAGCATCAGGTAATAGTTATCGGTGTGGTTATTGCCGCGGGTATCGAAGCCCGTCCAGTCGTCCTCAAACTCGCGGGTGCGGGTATAGGCACCGTTCCACAGGCAGATTTCGCCCGCCACGGCACGACGGTTCACGTTGTGATAGGCCAGCGGCTGCGCAAGTTTGTCACTGGCGATTGTGCCCTCCCATTGCAAGCGGCCCAGCAGCAGCGTCTTGTCGTGGCTGACTGCAGCGGCTGCGGTACGCGTGGGGCCGCCATTCCACCAATCCCAGGTCGTGTTGTCGTTAACCAGCGTGGTATCGTTGCGCACCACGCCGCCCAGCGGTGTGCCCAGCTGGAAACTGCTCCACGGTGCGCCATTGCCCGAAACGACCCAAAAGTTGGCATTGCAGGCCGCCACAGGGCGCTTGGTGGCCGTGCGGTTGCGGGTGTAGGCATTGGTCAACGCCTCGGTTCTGCCCACGGTATTGTAACCGATGGTCGTTTCGACACGGTTATTGGGATTGTTCAGGTCCACTTCCATGACGTACACATTGAGCGGATATCCCGGGATGCGCACGATGGTGTTCATCATCCCCGGCCCCACTTGGCGGTGCACAAGCGTGTCGACATTGTAAGTCGTGCCGTCTATCACGAAGTCAGCACGCAACGGCAGGCATGCAACAATGGACATCAGGATCATCAAGAAAAGCGTTCTATTCATCATAACACAGGAAATTACGGTTAGCGGTCATGCAAAGATAACCCTAACCCAAGAAATATCCAAAAAGAGCGGATGAATAATTAGCGGACGCAGCCCGATTTTTACTTGCCGACGATGTAGCGGCACAGGGGGAGGCGGCGCAGGATGAAGACGAGCAAGAAGCAGACGATGAAGGTGATCACGCCGCTCACAAGGCTGTCGACGACCCAATGGGTGCGGCCTAGCCACGGGGTGAGGGGCCATACGATCTGACGCAGGACAATCATCTGGGACAGATAGATGCCGAAGGTGCACTTGCTCAGCATGGGCCACCAGGTGGCGGTCATGGGGCGGTTCTGGCGGTCATAACGCTCGGGGGCGAACCGCTGCACCAGTGCAAAAAGCAGCGTGGCCATGGCGATGTTGTTGACGCTGATGTCATTGGTAATGGTGTCGAGATGCTGCTGCCAACTGATGCCGAAACGGCCTTGCACCAGGAACTCGAACAGGGGCATCACCACGATGCCGAAGACCAGCAGCAGGGCCCATTTCCAGCCGTGCTGACGGGTGAATACGGGCAAGCCGTAGCGGTGCATATAGTATCCCAGCAGGACATAGCCATAGTAGTTGGCAAAAGCGCCGAACATGTTGTGGCTCCACTGCGAGGCCTCCATGAAGACGCCGTGCTGATAGGGAATGAACGACGAGAGCACCCACAAGACGAGAATGACCTCAACACCCCGCTTGCCGATGGCGTCGATGCAACGGCTCACCAACGGCAGCGTCACATAGATGACCGCCAGCACATACACATACCACAATAGTCCCTCGACCGGATGGAACAGGATGGAGGTCAACAGCCGCGGCGTGAAGTTGTGCAGCAGCAAGGCATGCTCCAGCAGATAGACGACCGTCCACACCACCAGCGGCGGCAGCACAACGGCCAGGCGCCGCTTGACAAAACGGCGGCCCGTCATCTTCACGGGCAGCAGCAGTGCACCCGTAATCATGAAGAACAGGTTGCAGTTCACCGCCACCAGCACGGTATAGAGTGCACCGGCCAATGACGGCGTGTTGTAATAGGTGTCGTATTGACGTATGGGGGTGTGGATGAGGATGACCAGCAGGCAGGCCAGGACGCGCAGGATGTCCAGATAGGGCGTGCGCTGCCGCTTTTTTGACCCGGGCATCATGGTTGCTGCGGTTTGGTTTCAATCAATGCTACGGCATGGGCGGCAATGCCCTCGCCACGGCCGGTGTAGCCCAGCCGCTCGGTCGTGGTGGCCTTGATGGACACCTGCCCCGGGTCACAGGCCATGCATGCGGCCAGTTCCTGCTGCATCGCGGGAATGTGGGGATTGAGTTTGGGCTGCTCGGCACAGATGGTGATGTCGCAGTTGCCCAACCGATAGCCGTGCTCGTCGAGCAGGCGCATCACATGGCGCAGCAGCAGACGGCTGTCGATGCCCTTGTACTGCGGATCTGTATCAGGAAAATGGTAACCGATGTCGCGTAGGGCGGCGGCACCTAGCAGAGCGTCGCACAGGGCATGGATGGCCACGTCGGCGTCGCTATGGCCCAGCAACCCCTTCTCCCAGGGGATATTCACTCCTCCGAGCCACAGTTCACGGCCCTCGACAAGCCGGTGGACGTCAAATCCATAGCCCACGCGCATCATAACATCTCTTAGTTGCGGCCAAACAGGTCCTTGATGCCGTCCATGTCGAAGGACAGGGTGAAGCGCAGCGTCTGGTCCAGAGGACTGTTCTGCGCCGTGGCGATCATGTAGCTGGCGTCAATCTTGATGACGTTGAGCGAGAAACCGGCACCCAGGCCAAAGTACTGGCGGTTACCGGCATACTTGCTCTCGTAGTAGTAGCCGCCACGCAGGAAGAACTGCTGGTTATAGGCATACTCAGCACCCACCGAGTAGGTGATGCGCTTGGCAAAATTGTCCTTGAAACTGTCAAAAATACCCGAAATCGAGGATTTATCCTTCCACTCCTGCAGGGCGTCGTCATAGGCCAACGCGTCCTCGTAGTCGGCCAGACGGGGCTTGGCGGGCACGAGCATCCTGTTGGCGTCAAAGGCCAGCGTCAGGTTGTTGTAGTCGGCCAGCGGGAAGGTGAAGGCAGTACCGATTTTCAGGTTGGCAGGCAGATAGGCAGGGTCGTTACCCTTGTTGTAGGACACCTTGGAACCGATGTTCGAGATATTGAAACCCAGCGACCACTGGCACTCGTTGCGGCCAATCACGGGGTACGTCGTGTAGTAGCCAGACAAGTCGGCCGAGAAGGCCGAAGCGCTCGACGTCTGGTCACCCGTGTTCATGTCGCTGTAGCCCAGGTCACTGTAGATGTAGCGCAGCACGACGCCCATCGAGAATTTCTCACTGAGCTTGCGGCTGTAACCCGCGTCCACCGACAACTCAAACGGGTTGATGGTCGATACCATGGCGCCCTCGCCATCGGTCGCCATCACCTCGCCCAACGAGAAGTAGCGCAACGAGGCGCTCACGGCCTGGTTGTCACTGCTGCCGATCTTGTAGTAACCCGACAGGTTGGCCAGGTAGATGTCGTTGACGATCTTGCGCAACCACGGCGTGTAGGACAGGGAAACGCCTGCACGGCTGTAAGCGAAAGCATACTTCGACGGATTCCAGAACTGGGAGTTGACATCGGCCTCGGTAGCGGCACCCAAGTCACCCATCGACGCGCCACGCGCATCGGGCGTGATGCTCAACGAGGTCACACCGGTGGTGACAGGGTTAAACTCCGTATTCTTGATATCGTCCTGGGACCAGGCCGTCAAAGCGGTAGCCATCAGTGCGATGGCGGCTATAGATTTTGTCAGTTTCATTTCTAATTAGAAAAATTACTATGGTCTATTTACCTAATTAACTAAGAAAACCTCCTTTTATTGTATCACGTCCCCGAATAATGGCACAAATCGCCCATCGTCACGACTAACTGCCCAGCAGCATGTCAATCAGGGACGTCACGTCCGAGATGTTGATCGAGCCATCGCCGTTCACGTCGGCAGCGACTGCGTCAAATGTCTCCAGCTCGCCACTCAGCAGATAGTCGATCAACGAGGTGACATCAGAAATGTTCACACTCCCGTCACTGTTCACATCACCAGTAATGCTTTGGACGTCCAGGTAAGGAAGATAGGTATCGGTCACATCCTTCACCTGATATTTGTTGGTCTGTGTCGTCACCTCAAAGAAAGCCGTCTGCCGCACGCCCGTCACGTCCACCGTCTGGTGGCTGCTGGCCGTGCTGCCGCCCTGGCTGAAGACGAAATTCAGCGTGTAGTGGCTGCTGGTGATGGTAAAGGTCTTGTAATAGAACTTCACGCCACCCACCATGCGGGTGTCGGTCACCACAGTGCCCGGCCAGCTGCCGCACTGCTGCACATCGTTGCTGTCCCAGCAGTAATAGGTCACCCGCGGCCAGTTGTTGGGGGCCACGGTCGGATCCTTGAGATAGACGGTAATTTCATAGGAGTCATAATCCTCGTTCACGACCGTGTAGTTGCGGGTGATGACACCGGTCACCACGCCGTTGATGAGCAGACCGGCCTTCATGGTCAGACTGCGGTTGATGGCTACACTCGAGCCGCTGGCAATCACGGTGCCGTTGGTAGCGGTGGGCTCGCTGCCGTCAAGGGTATAGACGATTTGGGCGTCGGAATTCTGGCTCACGGCGGTGAGCGTAACATTGAACGGGTCTTGACGCTTGCCGCTGGGAACGCTGGCCCAAGCGGTCTCGGTCGACGTACTCAGCGCCAGGCGGTAGTTGGTACCGCTGGCCACCAGCACATAGTTTGACGGAATGGCGTAGGCCGTGCCGCCCATCGCTGCAAGCAGGGTGCCACGGGAGCCCGTGGTGCGCTGCACGTGGTAGTTATTGTTGACACTGTAGACGTAACGGGCCGTCGTGCTCGTGTTGGTGATGCCGGCCAGTTGACGGGCATAAATCATCTGCTTGATGCTCTCTTTGTATGTCTGCCAGTGCTTGAGAAAGACACAGGGCGTGCCCGGCATGGCAAGCATATAGGCATTGGCAGCCTCGACATACTGTTTGATGGGGTCCTGGGGGTTGTAGGAGTCACGGTACTGGGTGTCGTGGTTCTCGACAAAGGTCACCGCATAGCGGCGGTAATTTGCCTCCAGGCTCAGGCCGTTGCCAGCCAGACCGGTCCAATTGTTGTTGTTCACCGCATCGCGGATGGTGTAACGGAAGGGGAAGTCAAAGGCGGCACTCTGCACCACCCCGCTCACCTTGGTAGCGTCGATCCAGGCCTTCACGGCACTCAGGTTGCCGTCCCAATACTCGCCCACCGAATAAGTCGGCGCAGCATAGGCGTTATACAGGCCCGTGTAGCTGGCGGCATAGCCCTTGGTCATGTCGTAGCGGAAACCCGCATAGCCAAAGTCATCGAGCAGCATGCGCAGGTAGGCCTTGACCGTGGTCTGCACGTTGCTGCTGGAGTGATCCAGGTCGCGCAGGCCGCTCCAGTCCTCACCGCTGTCGTTGTTGGCACTCAACGAGCGGCCGTTACTGTTGGCCCAGTTGAGTGTGGCGCCGCCATCGTCGTCGCGGCAGATGTCGGTGGACAGCAGGCGGTAAGTCGTGCCCTTATAGGTCTCGGACGGGAACGTCACCCAATCGTTGATGCTCTTGCGGTGGTTGAGGACCACGTCGGCGATGGTGCCGATGCCCTTGCTGTTAAAGGTGCTGATCATCGACAGCAATTCCGTCTTGTTGCCAAACGAACTGTTGTAAATGGAGAACCAGTACTCGGGGTCATAGCCCATTGAGGTGTAGCCGCCACAGCTGGCGCTCTGCGGAACCCACACCAACTTGAAAAACTCGGCCAATTCATCGGCCTGAGATGCAAGGTTAGTCCACCGGCTATCGTTATATGAGTCCCAGTAGAACCCCTGCAGCATCACGCCTCCGCAATTGGCAGGCCACCCCTGTGCCACTGCCAACACCGGCAGCAAGGCAACAAACACTATACTTAGAAAACGTCTCATAATTCTTGAATTTTGCAGATAATTACCACCACAAAGATAATACAATTTCTTCTGATTCAACGTCAATAACCCAAAGAAAGCAACACCATCGGGATTGGAGCAGTTTTTTACACGAATGCTCATCAATACCCATGAATGACCATAAAAAATATTCATGACCATTCGTGGACACTTATGTTCAAAATCAACCCCGGCAACGATGGTGTTGTCGGGGTCGATTGTATTTGTTGTATTTATTTCTTCCTTATATCTGAGCGCGGATGCCATTCGATTAATCCGCGTAATTCGTAGTTTTTATCAATCGCGGCTGCCGAAGAAGCGCAGCAGGTACAGGAACAGGTTGATGAAGTCGAGATAGAGGGTCAGAGCGCCCATCGTGGAAATCTTGCCCACCATGGAGGGGTCGGCCTCGGCACACATGCGCTTGATGGCCTGTGTGTCCCATGCGGTGAGGCCCACGAAGATGAGCACACCGACACAGCTGACCACCAGGTCAAACATCGTGCTCTTTAATATCAGATTCACCAGGCCACACACGATGAGGCCTAACACAGCCATAAACAGGTAGGAGCCCATCTTGGACAAATCCTGACGCGTCACATAGCCAAAGATGGACATGGCGCCAAAAGTGCCTGCCGTGATGGCAAAAGTCGTGGCAATCGAGGCACCGGTATATGCCAGGAAGATAGGCGTCAACGCCACGCCATTCAGGATGCTGTAAGCGTAGAACAGGGCGCTGGCGGCTCCACTGCTCAACTTGTCGATGCGGGCACTCAGGTAGATGACCAGACCCAACTCGAGGGCAAACACAATCCAGATTGTCGCCGTACTGCGCAGCAGCAGACCCATCAGTGCGGGGCTGGAAAGCATCAGGTAAGATGTGACGGCGGTGGCCAACAGGCCCAACGACATCTTGCCATACACCTTGCGCATCACGCCTGCGACATAACGACGCAGCGTCAATTCATTCTCGGCCTGAACAGCGGTCTGATAGCCGTTGTCATAATTCCAGTTGTTCATATTCTTGGTTTTTAGTCTTTAGTTTTAGTTTTTAGTAGCAAAAACCATGCCAACTCCTGTTTTTTACATCCTCTCGGGCACCTCGATGCCCAGCAGCGACATGCCGCGGCAGATGACGTCGGCCACGGTGGCACTGAGCAGCAGGCGGAAGGCGCGCACGGCACCGTCCTGCTCCTTGAGGATGCTGCAGTCGTGGTAGAACTGGTTGTACTCCTTGGCCAGGTCATAGATGTAGTTGGCGATGAGTGCGGGGCTGTAGTTGCGGCCGGCATCGGCAACAGCAACAGTGAAGTCGGCCAGTTTCTGGATCAGCGAAGTCTCCTTCTCGTTAGGAACCACGGCGCTGATGTCCACAGCGTTATAATCCTCGCCACACTTGCGCAATACCGACTTGATGCGGGCATGGGTGTATTGGATGAAGGGACCCGTGTTGCCGTTGAAGTCGATGGACTCGCTAGGGTCGAACAGCATGGTCTTTCTGGGATCAACCTTGAGGATGAAGTACTTCAAAGCGCCCAAACCGATCATGCGCAGCACATCGTTGCGCTCGTCCTCGGGAACACCCTGCAGGCGGCCCGGTTCACCGGCCATCTCGGTGGCGGTAGCTATCATCTCGTCCATGAGCTCGTCGGCATCAACGACGGTGCCCTCGCGGGATTTCATCTTGCCGTTGGGCAGCTCTACCATGCCGTAGGAGAAGTGCACCAGGTCCTTGCCCCACTTGAAGCCCAGCTTGTCGAGCAGCAGTGAGAGTACCTGGAAGTGGTAATTCTGCTCATTTCCAACCACATAGATCATGCGGTCGATGGGATAGTCCTTGTAGCGCAACTGGGCGGTGCCGATGTCCTGAGTCATATAGACCGAGGTGCCGTCGCTGCGCAGCAGCAGCTTGTGGTCCAGGCCGTCGGGCGTGAGGTCGGCCCACACGCTGTTGTCCTCCTTGCGGTAGAACAAGCCCTTGTCGAGGCCCTCGAGCACGGTATCGCGGCCCACCAGATAGGTGTCGCTCTCGTAGTAGATCTTGTCAAACGAGACGCCCATGCGGCGGTAGGTCTCGTCAAAGCCAGCATAGACCCAATTGTTCATCTTCTCCCACAGGGCACGCACCTCAGGATCGCCTGCCTCCCAGCGGCGCAGCATGTCGTGTGCCTCCAGGATGAGCGGAGCCTGCTTCTCGGCCTCTTCGGGGCTCATGCCCTTCTCGACGAGTTCCTTGATCTCGGCTTTGTAGTGCTTGTCAAAGGCCACATAGAAGTCGCCGATCAGGTGGTCACCCTTCTTGCCTGTGGACTCGGGTGTGTCACCGTTGCCCCACTTGAGCCAGGCGAGCATCGACTTGCAGATGTGGATGCCGCGGTCGTTGACGATATTGGTCTTGACTACCTTGTAGCCGTTGGCCTCCATGATTTTGGAGAGGCTGAAGCCCAGCAGGTTGTTGCGCACGTGTCCCAGGTGCAACGGCTTGTTGGTGTTGGGCGAAGAGTACTCGATCATCACCAGCTGGCTGTCGTCGGTGGCGGCAGTAAAGCCATAATCGGGCGTCTGGGCGACATGCTTGAGCACGCCGGTCCAGTAGGTAGGCTTGATGGTGATATTCAGGAAGCCCTTAATGACGTTGAACTTCTCCACGACGTCGCAGTGGGCCAGCATGTGCTCGCCAATCTCCTGCGCCGTCACGTCGGGCGCCTTGTGCGACGCCTTCAGGAAGGGGAATACCACAATCGTCTCGTTGCCCTCAAATTCCTTCTTGGTCGTCTGGGGAACGATCTTTTCGGCGGGAAATTCCACGCCATACAGCTCCTTGACCGCTGCAGCGGCGGCCTGAGCCAAAATAGTATCAATCGACATCATCTATATTTCAAGTTATTAGTTATTATTCTTTATTTCCTTATTTTTAGCGGAGGTCTTGACCGGGTCAAGCACGATAAGCTTGTTGATGGGTGTTCCGCCATAGTTCCTGCCATCATAGTAGGTGCCAAAGTAGCGGTACAGTCCGGCTGGAACCTTCTTGCCGTTCATATCCTTCATATCCCAAGTGACGGGTAGACTGCCTAAATCAGATTTCCACACCAGCTTTCCAGTAGCGTCGGTAACGCGGACCATCATATCGGGAATCATGGTCATCTCAGTCTCGACATCAAAGCTTACCGTGCCATTGACATAGGCTGGTGATTTGTCACATGTAATATTGGCCACAGCGTACTGGCCCACCATGAATGAAATGGTACGGGAGGAACTATTGCCCAGCATATCATAGACCAGATAAGTCAACGTGTGCTCACCTTCGGTCAGGTTCGCCAACGGGAGCTGGATAGCGACCGACTTGCCACCATCAGATACCGTCAGGTTACTTGTCACATCGCTGAAGGATTGCTTGCCGCCATCAAGCTGTAGCTTCATACTGGTGGAGGCAGAGTTGGGCTGGATGTCAATGCACTCATTGTCACGCACGTTGATGTAAAGCATGGCATCAGGCGAGACAACCGCGCCATCGGTGAACGAGGCGGCATCGTTCAAGTACATCGCCTCGATAACGGGGGGCTCATTGTCAGCCAAAATCTGGGTCTCATCATAGGGGAGCATCTCAACCTGTTTTGTGAAGCCGTTCACCATGTAATCGGTGTTATCCTTGTGAGCATACACGCGCAAGAGCATCATCAGCGTCTCGGTCTTGCGGCCCAACTGAATTCTGGGGGCAATCATCGTCCCGGTGAACATACCGTTGACTACACGGCCCGAGATTTCGGCCAGCTTTTGGCGGTCCATATAGATCTCCCGCTCCACCGTCTGGACGCCCAAAAAGCCCGTCAATGTAGTGAACAGGTATTCACGGTCATAGAGTATCACCGTTGCGTCACCATTGAAGCCGGTATCGATGTTGCCGTCGGCATCCACTACCTGGGCTTTAATTTCGAATTTGGACAGCGGCCTGATTCCTGCTACCGATGCTGTATCGGTCATGTCGGTGCCGTTCACGCTAGTGATATTGAAGCGGGAAATGGGATAGTTTACCTTCATCGCAGGGTCTCCCAAAAGGAAGAACGACAACTTGTTGGAATTAGATTCCACGAAGCCCAGTTTGCTCTGCTTGTAGGCCTCGCCCAACGTGGGCATCACTCTGTTCCTATCGTAGCTGAACAGCGCATTGATGAAATACTGATTCAGCCTGTCGTTAGCGCTGCCCTGCACCATGCGTGATGATGCCAACAGTGCGATGGCGCCGCCGTCACGCTTGTGAAACATCGTTTCGGCGATGCCGCGCATCTCATTGTCGTAGTGTGCCACATCACAGCAGGCCAACGACATAATGGGATAGTGGGAATAAGATGTGCGGGATACATCGGCAGTGGTCCACATATTGTTGTATTTGGTCAACGACACCGAGCCAGCATGGCCCACATAGGTCGCATAGTAGGCGCCATCTCTGAGCAGATAACTGAACTGACGCTTAGCCTCGGTCGCCGTTTTGCGCACAACGTCAACATCCTCTTCGGTCGTTGAACGGGGATACATGCTGTTGTGAACCGTGTTCACGTGCATACCCGTATTCAGGTTATTGTCAATCTGGTTCTGATAGCCTTGACCCTGGTACAAGTACTCTCCCTGGTCGGGCGAGTCACTCGACACGATGGTGTGGTTGCGCCACACGCCATAGTCGGGGGTAGCGTAATACTCCACAATCTTGTCAACGTCGCTGCGTGCCTCCTCGGCATCCACACAGGTAATACGGCCAACGCCGATGCTCAACTTATCTTTGCTTAGGTTAGTACCCGAATTATCCTCCAGAAAACCGAAGAAATCGTCACTCGTGTAGCTGACGCCCAATTCATTGCTGTTATCACTCTGATAAGTAAGCAACATATCAGGATGGCTGCCGAACAACTCCCTGTTGTCATACGAGCCCGTGCCAAAGAGCAGCAGATTCTTGAACTTGTCGCTATCACGGTCATACAGCATCTTGCACAACAGTCGATAGGCCATGGCATCGCGCGTGCCGCTGGAGAACTCGTTGAATACCTGATTCTGGGTCACGACAGCCACGTCAATGCCGTCAACGGCACGATGCAGGTCGGCGAGACGGTTGGCCTGCTCAAGGAACGCGTCCGTCGTGATGATGAGGAAGTCGGGAACCTGCATGGCATGCAGATTCTGGTTTGCCACAGGCTCAAAGCCCGAAATCTTCTTCAAGGTCTTTGAGGGGTCAAAGGCCACATAGGTCGAATTAGAGGCTGCGCTTGAGTAGAATGCCAGACCGCTACCGCTCTCGTCATCATAGGGATAAGTCGTTATCTTCATCGGCAACTTGGTGCTGGTGATATTCCACACCACCGTGTTCGACGAGGCGCCAGGCAACTCAAAACGCTCCTTGCCGTTAGTCGCTGCAAAGCCCATTAGCATCTGGTTATCGGCCATATTGGCCAGAACATTATTCTGTTTATAAGTCAGGATAAAATAATCCAGTCTGGCCAGACTGGCCGGATGGGTCGCATCGGTGTACTTGAGCAACGGTTCATACTGTCCCCTCTCGGCAGGAGCGCTCAATTTGAGCGATTCATAGGGCGAAACTTCATTGTAGAAAACATACTCAAGTGGCATGTGGATGGTTGATGTGGCTTCGGAATACTGCAGGGTATCGGAAATGCCGCCACTGTGCAATACCGCTAGGGCATAAGACGTCTGGGCCGCACTGGCGGCGATGGACGAATGAACCACAACAGAACTGTCAGCAAGATGCGGCAAGTAGTAGTCAATCTTTAATGATTGGCGCGCGAAACCTTCTCCCAGTATATCTTTACCCGAGCTGGCCATACTCAACAACTCACGCTCATGGTAAAAGTAGTTCATACTGGTGGGAGTGCTCACATAATTGCTAACTGGGGACACATTCTTCTTGGTCGGCGTCACATCGGCCGAAGCGTCCTGGGTAAGGAGATAACATCCCACCTGAGAATACGGATTTAACGTTCGAGTATAGTGAGGTAACGTGGTATAATTGGACAAGGTAAAAGATACCGGACCGTTGCCGTAGAAGCAAATCTTGTCGTTGGTGCGCAACATGGGCACAGGCTTCAAGTCATCGCTGGCGTTGCCGTTGAGTTTCTCATTGATACCGTTGCCGCCAACACCATAGATGTGGACCCTCGCAGGATTGCTGAAGCCCATTTCCATCAACTCGTCGTAGGTGATTTCATAGATTCCACTTTCAGGAATCGAAATTTTCACCCAATTGCCCGCGGAGAGTTTGGAATTGGTGGCATAGATTGATGGATTGAACGCGTAAGCATAGCCGACGCACAAAGTAGCCATCATGGCTACGCACGTTAATTGAATCTTTGTCAGTTTACGCATATTTCTTATAATTAATTGTTGTCTATTATTTATTACCTGCTAATTGCGTGCGGTCTTGACCGGTTCAAGAATGACCAGATTCTTGATGGACGTGCCACCATAGTTCACTCCGTCATTGTAGGTACCGAAGTAGCGGTACAGTCCCGCAGGCACCTTGTTGCCGTTCATGTCCTTCATGTCCCAAGTCAAGGGGAAACTGCCGGCATTGGTCATCCACACCAGGCGGCCAAGCGCATCAGTGATACGGACGGTCATTTCAGGCAGAACCGACAACTCGGTTTTGACATCGATGCTGATCATGTTATCGCTATCGAGGAAGGCGGGCATCTTGTCGGCCACCAGATCGGCCGCAGAGCCTTGTCCCACCACAAAGGATATGGTGCGGCTTGCCTGGTTGCCCAGCATGTCTGACACCGTATATGTCAGTGTGTGCAATCCCACTGTCAAGTTCGATACGGGGAACTCAATTTTCACTACCTTGCCACCGTCGTCGGCCGTGGCATAGCATACCACGTCCTCATAAGACTGCTTGCCGCCGTCGAGCTGAAGCTTCATCGTATTGGCGACTGAGTTGGACTGCATGCTGATGCCCTCGTTGTCGCTGGCGCTGATATACAATACTGAGTTAGGTGCAACCACCGAACCATCGGCAAAAGTCGCCGCATCGTTCATATACATGGCTGTGATAACGGGCGCCTCATTGTCATTGATGGCCGTCGATTCATTAAACGGCATCATCATCACCTGCTTGGTGAAGCCGTTCACCATGTAGTCACTACCCGTCTTGTGGGCATACACGCGAATCAGCATCATCAACGTGTCGTTAAGATGTTCCAGCGTAACCCTGGGAGCAATCATCGTTCCCGTGAACATGCCATTGGTGACGTGGCCTGTGATCTCGGCCAGCTTGGGACGGTCAACATATATGTCACGGTCACCAAAACCGAAGAAGGATAATGTTGTGAACACTTTCTCCTTGTCATAGAGCGACACCGTTGCATCGCCATTGAAACCGGTATCAATATTGCCCTCCTCGTCAACGACCTGAGCCTTTATCTCAAACCTGCTCAACGGGGTGATTTGCGCCATTTGTGAGCCCGTCATGTCGGTGCCGTTCACGCTGGTGATGTTGAAGCGGGAGATGGGATAATTCACCTTCATCGCCGGGTCGCCCAACAGGAAAAACGACATCTTGTTGACGTTTGCCGAAGTAAAACCCAGCTTGCTGTCCCTGTAGGCCTCGCCCAGTGTGGGCATCACCCCCTTGCGGTCGTAGCTGAACAGCGCGTTGATGAAGTACTGGTTCAACCTGTCGTTGTGGGAGGCAAACACCATACGCGACGACGTCAACAACGCGATGGCACCGCCGTCACGCTTGTGGAACATCAGCTCGGCGATACCGCGCGTGTCGTTGTCATAGTGCGCGACATCACAGCAGGCAGTGCTGAAAATCGGATAGTGGGGATAGGTCGTGCGGGCAACGTCACCCGTGATCCACATCCTGTTTTGCTTGGTGAATGACGATGGACCAGCATGGCCGACATAAGTAGCGAAATAAGCTCCTGATTTCAAGTAGTTGCTCATCGCGCGTTTAGCCTCGGTAGCCGTCTTGCGCGCAACTGCAAAGCTTGGTTCAAGCGTCGAGCGGGGGTACATGCTGTTGTGAACCGTGCTCACGTGCATACCCGTGTGCAAATCCTCTTCAATCTGGTTCTGGTAACCTTGTCCCTGGAACATGTATTCACCCTGGTCGGGTGAGTCACTAGATACCAGTGTGTTGTTGCGCCATACGCCATAATCGGGGTTGGCGTAGTACTCTACAATCTTGTCAACGTCGCTGCGCGCCTCGTCGGCATCGGCACAGGTGATGCGGCCAACGCCGATACGCAGCTTGTCGTTGGGGATATTGGTGCCCGAATTGTCATCCAACAAGCCGAAGAAATCGTCACTCGTGAAACTGGTGTTCTCAATATTGCTGTTGTCGCTTTGGTAAGTCAGCAGGTCATCGGGGTGCTGCCCCATAATCTCGCGGTTGTCGAATGAGCCTGTGCCCATGAGCAGCAGATTCTTGAACTTGCTGTTATCACGGTCATACAGCATCTTGCACAACAGACGGTAGGCCATCGCATCACGCGTGCCGCTGGAAAACTCGTTGAACACCTGATCCTGGGTCACCACAGCCACATCGATACCGTCAACAGCACGATGCAGGTCGGCCAGGCGGTTGGCCTGCTCCAGATAGGCGTCGGTGGTGATGATGAGGAAGTCGGGGACCTGCATGGCATGCAGGTTCTGGTTCTCCACAGGCTTATATCCCGAAATCTTCTTCAGTGTCTTGGCCGGGTCAAATGCCACATACATCGAGCGGGAAACCGCTGTTGAGAAGAAGGAGACACCAGTACCAGCTTCATCGTTATAGGGGATTGTCGGTATCACCATCGGGTTGTGGGTGTTATTAATGAACCACACAATGGTGCTGGACGGTGCATTGGGCAGCATGAAGCGGTCTTGCCCCCTCGTGATACCATACCCCATGAGCAACTGGTTGTCGGGGGCATCGGCAAGGATATTCTCTTGTTTATAGGTCAGGATGAAATAGTCCAAGCGAGCGATGGAGGCCGTTATACCGTCGGCCGAAGGAGTGATTATGGGCTCATATTGGCCACGCTCGGCGGGCTTAATCAGTTTTTGCTTCGCATAGGGCGAGGCAAAGTTATAGTACACATAATTTGTCGGTTGATTGATGCGTGAAGACGACTGAGAATATAACGTCGTGTCGGAAATGCCGCCACTGTGCAACACCGAGCCGGCAAACATGGACCCTGTCGTGTAGGCAGCGATGGCCGTGTGAACGACGATGGAACTGTCGGCCAGGTGCGGCAGATGGTAATCGACAAATACCTGCTGCCTGGAGAAATCCTCTCCAAGCATTTCCTTACCCGTACTCGTCAAACTCGTCAACTCATATTCATGGAAAAAATAGCCCAAACTGAGTGGATTGTTCACATATTCACTCACTGGTGACGTCACCTTCTCGACCGGGGTCCGATCGGGCTCAGCATCTTCTGTCAAGAAGTAGCACCCCACTTGGGAATAGGGGTTGAACACGCGCGTGAAGTGAGGATTCGTGCTGTAGTCACTCAGGGTGAATGCTACAGGACCGTTGCCGTAGAAACAGATCTTATTGCCAGTGCGCAGGATAGGCACCTGACTCAAGTCATCAGTTGCAGAGCCGTCGAGCTTCTCGCTGATGCGGTTTCCGCCCTTGCCGTAAACGTGCACCTTGCTGGGGTTAGTGAAGCCCATTTCGCGGAGCTCGGTATATGTGATCTCATAGACTCCATTTTCGGGAATCGAAATCTTCACCCACTTGCCCGTAGAGAGCTTGGACTGGGTTGCATAGATCGATGTATTGAATGCGCCCGCAGGGCTGGCACACAAGAGGGCCAACAGAGCCAGGCATGCAACTTGAAGTCTGAACAATATGCGCATATTCTAATTCTTTTAGTTAATGTCTTGTAACTGTGTTGATTATATCGTGCCCGTTTTCACAAGAGCCCATATATTCAAACTACAAAGGTATAATTTTTTTCTTGAATCCCAAAATCAAGCATGTTTTCTGCCATTTCAAGCGAGAAAAACGGCATGAACAAAGCAGGGAACAGGGGAAGCGTTCCCCTGGTCCCTGTATTTATTCCCTTAGTCTTACTGGCCGGAATCAGTTGCCGCTGACGGCGCTGTTGAGCGGGTCCAGAACGATGAGCCTGTTGATGGGAGTGCCGCCGTAGTTCACGCCGTCGTTGTAGGTGCCGAAGTAGCGGTACAGGCCCGCAGACACCTTCTTACCGTTCATGTCCTTCATGTTCCACGTGACGGGGAAACTGTCGGCACGGGTCATCCACACGAGTTTGCCTGTGGCATCGGTCACGCGTACCGTCATGTCAGGCACCAGTGTCAGCTCAGACTCCACGTCAAATTTCACGACACCGTCCAGGAAGGCCGGCATCTTGTCGGGCACAAGTTCGACCAAGCTATTCTGCCCCACCATGAACGTGATGGTGCGGCTGGTGCTGTTACCCAGCATGTCGTGCACCGTGTAGGTCAACGTGTGAAGCCCCTCCGACAGGCTCGACAGCGGGAACTCGACGTTCACCACCTTGCCGCCGTCATCCATCGTGGCATAGCACGTCACGTCCCCATAAGACTGCTTGCCGCCGTCTAGCAGCAGTGTCATAGAGGCAGCGACCGAGTTAGACTGCATGCTGATGCCCTCGTTGTCGCGGGCGCTGATGTAGAGCATGGCGTCAGGGGCAACCATGGCGCCGTCGGTGAATGAGGCCTCGTCGTTGAGGAACATCGACGTGATGACGGGCGCTTCGGTGTCTTTCAAGGCTACCGACTCGTCATAGGGCAACATTTTCACCTGCTTGGTGAAGCCGTTCACCATGTAGTCGGTGCCATCCTTGTGGGCATACACGCGCAACATCACTTCCTTGTTGCTGGCCATGGGTGACTTGGGGGCAATCATCATTCCCGTGAACACACCGTTGACCACGCGGCCCGTGATCTGAGCCAGTCGGGGGCGGTCGGTAAAGATGTCGCGCTCTGTTGTGACGTTATTGACCGGGAAGGACAAAGTCGTGAACAGGTCCTCGCGGTCATAGAGTGTCACTGTCGCGTCGCCATTGAAATGCGTGTCAAGGTTGCCACGGGCGTCCGCCACTTTGGCCGTGATTTCAAACCGGCTCAACGGGTGGATTTCAGGCATCTCGCCTTCGGTCATTTCGGCGCCGGTTAAAGGGGTGCCGTTAACGCTGGTGATGTGGAAACGCGAGATGGGATAGTTCACCCTCAAGGCAGGGTCACCCAGCAGGAAGAACGACATTTTGTTCATGTCCGACGCGGTGAATCCGAGTTTGCTCTCCCTGTAAGCATAGCCCAACGTGGGCATTACGCCCTTGCTGTCATAGCTGAACAGGGCGTTGATGAACTGCCGGTTCAACTTGTCGTTAGGGGAAGCATACACCATTCGCGATGATGTCAGCAGCGCGATGGCACCGCCGTCACGCTTGTGGAACATCAGCTCGGCGATGCCGCGCGTGTCGTTGTCGTAGTGGGCCACGTCACAGCAAGCGGTCGAGAAGATGGGATAGTGCGGATAGGCCGTGCGCGACACGTCGCCTGTGGTCCACATCCTGTTCTTCTTGGTAAATGAGGCAGGACCGGCATGGCCGACGTAGGTGGCGAAATAGGCACCTTCTTTCAGGTAGTGGCTCAGCATCCGCTTGCCCTCAGAGGCCGTCTTGCGGTCAATCTCGAAGGTGGGCTCGAGCGCCGAGCGGGGATACATGCTGTTGTGCACGGTGCTCACGTGCATGCCCGTGTTCAGGTCGTTGTCGATCTGGTTCTGGTAGCCCTGGCCCTGGAACATGAACGTTCCATTGTCGGGCGAGTCGCTCGTCACGAGGGTATTGTTGCGCCACACGCCATAGTCGGGATTGGCGTAATATTCCACGATTTTGTCCACGTCGCTGCGGGCCTCATCGGCATCGATGCAGGTGATGCGGCCCACGCCGATGCGCAGCTTGTCGGCGGCGACATTCGTGCCCGAATGGTCATCCAGCAGGCCGAAGAAATCATCACTCGTGAAGCTGTTGTTCTCAATGTTGCTGTTATCGCTCTGGTAGGTCAACAGGTCATCGGGATGCTGACCCATGAGCTCGCGGTTGTCGAACGAGCCCGTGCCGAACAGCAGCAGGTTCTGGAACTTGTCCTTGTTGCGGTCATACAGCATCTTGCAAAACAGGCGGTAGGCCATGCCGTCGCGCGTGCCGCTGGAGAACTCGTTGAACACCTGCTCCTGGGTTACCACGGCCACATCGATGCCGTCAACGGCACGATGCAGGTCGGCCAGGCGGTTGGCCTGCTCCAGGAAGGCGTCCGTCGTGATGATGAGGAAGTCGGGTACCCCCATGCCGTGCAGGTTCTGGTTCTCGACAGGAGTATAACCCGAAATCTTCTTCAGCGTCTTCGTCGGATTGAACGCCACATAGGTCGAGTGCGTGGTGGGGGTGGAGAAGAAAGCGAGACCGCTTCCGCTGTCGTCGTCATAAGCCGTTGTCGGCACCTCAACCGGGTTGTTGGTGTCGCTGATGGACCACACCACCGTGCCGACCGAGGCATTAGGCAGCATGAAACGCTCACTGCCACGCGTGGCACCATAGCCCATAAGAATCTGGTTCCCAGCGGCATTGGCAAGGATGTTCTCATGCTTGTAAGTCAGGATAAAGTAGTCCAGATGCAAGATTGGAGCAGTACCCGCGTCGGTCGAGAATCGAATCATGGGCTCATACCGGCCTTGCTCGGCAGGATGGGTCAACTTCAGCTTGGCATAGGGCGATGCGAAGTTGTAGTACACATAATCCGTCGCCTTGCTGATGCGAGAAGCAGACGCGGAATAGACCGTCGTGTCGGTGGCACCTCCACTGTGCAACACGGCGTTGGCGTAGGCCGACTCTGAGGGAAAGGCGGCAATCACCGTCTGCACGACGATGGAACTGTCGGCCAAATGCGGCAGGCGGTAGTCGATGAATACCCGCTGCTTGGAAAAATCCTCGCCCAGCATTTCCTTGCCCGTATTGGACACGCTCATCAGCTCTCGCTCATGGTAGAAGTAATCCAGGCTGTAGGGATTGTCGGTATAGTTGCTGACCGATATTTCGTCCCTTCTCTGAGGTGTCACGTCGGCCGATGACTCCTGGGTCAGGAAGTAGCAACCCACCTGGGAATAGGGGTTGAACACGCGCTTATAACGGGGGTTCGAGTTGTAGTCGGTGAGGCTGAACGACACAGGGCCGTTGCCGTAGAAACAGATCTTGCTGCCCTTGCGCAGGATGGGTACCGGCTTCAGGTCATCGACGGCTGTGCCGTTGAGCACCTCGCTGATGCGGTTGCCGCCCACACCGTAAACGTGCACCTTGCTGGGGGCGGTGAAGCCCATCGCCCGCAACTCGGTATAGGTAATCTGATACACCCCACTCTCGGGAATCATAATCTTCACCCATTTGCCAGTAGCAAGCTTGGACTGGGTCGCATAAATCGATGTGTTGAACGCGCCCGCATAGCTGGCACACATGGCGGCCAGCATAATCACACAAGCAACTTGAAATTTTGTCAGTTTGCGCATATCCATGAGTTTTTTCTTTTCTACCTTGTATCGTGTTCGATCCCTCGAGCACCCATACATTCAACCCACAAAGATACACTTTTTTCTTTATAGTCCCAAAATCGGGTTTGATTTCTACTATTATCCACAAATCAGGGACCAGAGGAAACGTTCCCCTAGCCCCTGTAATGGTCGCCTTAACTTGAAGGCTGGAATCAGTTGCCACTGGCAGTGTTCAGCGGGTCAAGCACGATGAGCTTGTTGATGGACGTGCCACCGTAGTTCACGCCATCGTTGTAGGTGCCGAAGTAGCGGTACAGACCAGCCGGCACCTTGTTGCCGTTCATGTCCTTCATGTCCCAAGTAACGGGGAAACTGTTGGCAGTGGTCATCCACATGAGCTTGCCTGTGGCGTCGGTCACGCGTACCACCATGTCAGGCACACGCGTCAGCTCGGTCTCAACGTCAAAGTTCACAACACCGTCGAGGAAGGCCGGCATCTTGTCGGCAACGAGGTTGGCAACGGTATTCTGGCCTACCATGAACGTGATGGTGCGGCTTGCCTCATTACCCAGCATGTCATACACCATGTAGGTCAACGTATGCTGTCCCTCAGACAGGTTAGACAACGGGAACTCAACATCGACCGTCTTGCCGCCGTCACTCACCGCGGCATAGCATGTCACGTCTTCATAGGACTGCTTGCCTCCATCGAGCATCAACTTCATGGTACAAGCCGCCGAATTGGCCTGCATGCTGATGCCCTCGTTGTCACTGGCGGTGATATAAAGCATGGCGTTAGGCGCTACAACGGCACCGTCGGCAAAGGCCGTCTCATCGTTCAAGAACATCGATGTGATTACCGGAGCTTCATTGTCATTGATAGCGGCTGTTTCATTATAGGGCAGCATCGTCACCTGCTTGGTGAAACCGTTTACCATGTAATCGCTGTTGTCTTTATGAGCATACACACGAATCTGCACATCATCGCCATTGGCCATCGGCGACTGGGGCACAATCATCGTGCCGGTGAACATACCATTGACCACGCGACCCGTAACCTCGGCCAACTTGGGACGATCCCTGTAGATGCCTCGCTCTACCGGCTCACCATCGACCTTGCAGGTCAAAGAAGTGAAATAATCTTCCATGTCATAGAGAGATACCGTCGCATCACCGTTGAAACCGGCATCGATATTACCCTCGGCATCAACCACCTGGGCGCTGATTTCAAACATGCACAACGGGCTTAGCTGAGCCTTTGTCGTGCCGGTCATGTCGGTGCCGTTCACGCTCGTGATGTTGAAGCGGGAGATGGGATAATTCACCTTAATTGCCGGGTCACCCAACAGGAAGAATGACATCTTGTTGACATCTGCCGTGGTGAAACCCAACTTGCTCTCCTTGTAGGCCTCGCCCAGTGTGGGCATCACGCCCTTGCTGTCGTAGCTGAACAACGCGTTGATAAAGTTCTGGTTCAGCTTGTCGTTACCCGATGCATACACCATACGAGACGACGTCAGCATCGCGATGGTACCGCCGTCACGCTTGTGGAACATCAGCTCGGCGATACCGCGCGTGTCGTTGTCGTAGTGGGCTACGTCACAGCAGGCGGTGCTGAAAATCGGATAGTGGGGATAGCGCGTGCGGGCAACGTCACCCGTGGTCCACATCTTGTTCACCTTGGTGAACGAGACGGCACCGGCATGGCCGACGTATGTGGCAAAATAGGTTCCATCAGTCAGGTAGTAACTGATCATGTGCATCGCCTCGGTGGCTGTCTTGCGGTTGATGGCGAAGGCTGGCTGAGTTGTCGAGCGTGGGTACATCGTGTTGTGGACCGAGTTCACGTGCATGCCCGTGTTCAGTTCGTTATCGATCTGGTTCTTATAGCCCTGTCCTTGGAACATATACAAGCCCTCGTCTTGTGCGTCACTCATGACCAGCGCATTGTTGCGCCACACGCCGTAGTCGGGGTTAGCGTAATACTCCACGATCTTGTCAACGTCGCTACGGGCCTCGTCGACATCGGCACAGGTGATACGGCCAACGCCGATGCGCAACTTGTCGTTGGTGATATTAGTGCCCGAGCTGTCGTCCATAAAGCCGAAGAAATCGTCACTAGTAAAACTCTGGTCACTAACATTGCTGTTGTCGCTCTGGTAGGTCAGCAGATCATTGGGATGCTCACCCATGAGCTCGCGATTGTCGAATGAGCCGGTACCGAACAGCAGCAGGTTCTTGAACTTGGTGTTGTCACGGTCATACAACATTTTGCACAGCAGGCGGTAGGCCATGGCATCGCGCGTTCCGCTGGAGAACTCGTTGAATACCTGATTTTGGGTCACGACGGCCACGTCAATGCCGTCAACGGCACGGTGCAGGTCGGCAAGACGGTTGGCCTGCTCGACGTAGTCATCAGCTGTGATGACGAGGAGATCGGGGACCGACATAGCATGCAGGTTCTGATTCTCTACAGTCTCATAGCGTAAAATCTTCTTCAGCGTTTTGGTCGGGTCAAAGGCCACATACATCGAGCGGGAACTGGGGTTGGAGAAAAAGGCGAGTCCTCTGCCGCTGGCATCATTATAGGGGTTCGTCGTCACTTCCATCGGGCTTTTGGTGTTATTAATGTACCATACCACGGTGCTGGACGGGGCATTGGGCAGCATGAACCGGTCAGTGCCCCTCGTGACGCCGTAACCCATGAGCAGCTGATTGTCGTCGGCATCAGCGAGGATGTTCTCGTGCTTATAGGTCAGTATAAAATAATCCAGTCGCCCAATAATGGAATAGCCGCTTGATGAGGTGTATTTGATCATGGGCTCATACTGGCCGTTTTCGTCTGGATGGGTCAATTTCAACGAACCGTAGGGTGTCGCGAAATTATATAGCGTGTAGCTGTTCTCCGAGGGCATGTAGATGCGTGACGAGGCCGTTGTATAGACCGTCGTGTCGGTGGCACCACCACTGTGCAGTACGGCATTGGCATAGGTCATCTCTGAGGCATTGGCAGCGATGGCCGAGTGCACGACGATGGTGCTGTCTGCCAGGTGCGGCAAATAGTAGTCGATGAGCACCCGCTGCTTGGAGAGATCCTCGCCCAGCATCTCCTTACCAGAACTGGACACGCTCATCAGCTCACGCTCATGATAGAAGTAGCCCAGGCTGACGGGATTGTTGATGTAGGAAGTCACTGATACCACGGCCTTTTTCTCAGGAACCAACTCAGAGGAAGATTCCTCTGTCAGGAAGTAGCAACCCACCTGGGAATAGGGATTGAACACGCGTGTATAATGGGGATTTGTGCTGTAATCACTTAGGGTGAATGCCACCGGGCCGTTGCCGTAGAAGCAGATCTTGTCACCGGTGCGCAAGATGGGCACCTGCTTCAGGTCATCGACATTGGCACCGTTAAGCTGCTCGCTGATGCGATTGCCGCCCACGCCGTAGACGTGCACCTTATCGGGACTGCTGAAGCCCATTTCACTCAACTCGTCGTAGGTAATCTCATATACCCCACTCTCGGGAATGACCACCTTCACCCACTTACCCGTGGCGAGTTTGGACTGGGTCGCATAGATCGAAGGGTTGAACGCGCTGGCATAGCTGGCGCACAAGACGGCCATCATGGCCACACATGCAACTTTAAATTTAGTCAGTTTACGCATATTTATCGTTTATTTGGTTGTTTTCTTTCTATCAACTTGTGTCGTTACAGTCTCACTTTCACATCCAGCACCTGACGCCCGCCGATGCAGGCTGCCAGATGGTCACCCGGACTGAGGACATGCCCCTGCGCGGCATCACCGGTGAACAGCAGGTCACCCATCTTGATGCTGCAACGGATGCTCACGGCCGCTATCAGCTCGTCAAGCGGATGCTGCATGTCGGCCAGGCAGCACTTTGCCGCCACATGGTCGCCCATCTTGAACTCGACCGCCTCGTGCACGGCATCGGCGATGTCGGTCACGGGAATCCAGTCGCCCACAATGGCAGCCCCGTCAAACGCACGGTCCAGACCCGTCAGCCGTTCGTCGTCGCTGTCGACGGCACGGACCGTGAAAGCGGCGGTAAGAGCGTCCCAGTAGCGATGGGCAAACTTGGGCGCCACACACTTGCCCAGGCGGCCCATCCGCACGACAATCGACGGCACGGCCACGAACTGGCGGGCAAAGTCAGGCACAAAGAACGGTCTGCCCGTGTACAGGATTGAGGAGTCTGCCATGAGATAGGCTTGGGGAAGGCTTTCTTCCTTGCCGTAATTCCCAGTGAAGCCAATGACCTTCATCGCGTCGTTCTTAAGTGCCTTAATGCCGTTTTACTCAGTTTGTCTGTCCTTGCATCCGATTGTAAATGATGGCCAGGTGGGCATATATCGAGGTGTTGGCGATCACCACGTTCTCGGGAGCCTTGATGCGGTAGGGCGTGAAGTTCCACAGGGCGGTGACGCCGCTGGCAATCGCCAGGTCGGCCACTTCCTGGGCACGCTCGACGGGCACGGTGAGAATGGCAATGGGAATGCGGTGCGACGTCTGCCACGACTCCAGCTCGCTGATGGAGAACACGGGAATTCCGCCCAGCTGCTTGCCGATGACCTCGTCACGCACATCAAAACCTGCCACGATATTCAGTCCATAATGCTCTAGACCATGGTCCTGCATCAGGGCCGTTCCCAGGCTACCGGTGCCGATGACCACGGCATCGTGGTGCTGGTTGAAGCCCAAAAAGTCCTCCAACTCGGTGACCAGGCTGCGCACCTCATAGCCGATGCGCGTCTTGCCACGGATGTTGAGAAACGACAAATCCTTGGCAATCTGTGACGACTGCACATTGAGTTCCTTGGAAATCTGCGTCGATGAGACATAATCCACATGCAGGTTGTCGAGCATGCGCACATAGGACAGATACCACGGCAAGCGCCTGATGGTGGGCTCGGGAAGGATAATCCGGTTGTCGTTGTTCTTGGACATGTTAAATCAGTACATGGATGCAATTAACCTACAAAATTACCTCAAATTTCATTACAGCAAGCATTTTACACCTTATTTTAGAGTAATCGCTCTCTTTTTTAACATCTGTTATGAAGAGAAACACTAGGCAGGAGATGCGAAAAGAAACGCACCTCCTGCCCAGTGCCAATTCAGCCCTTTAATCGGTTGTGAAAGGGTGTTATTCGCCAGTGACGGCCAGTTTCTTGGCCTTTGTGGCCTCCTTGATGCCATCGGCGGAGATGATGGCGCGGTAGATGTAGATGCCACCGGGCACACGGCGGCCACCATCATCCTGAAGATTCCAGGTAACGGGCACGGTGGAACCACTGCCCGGCTGTGTCGTCTGCCATATGCGGCAGCCCATCAGGTCATAGACCTCGACGGTGACTTTTACATCGGCAGCCAGATAGTTGTGGCGCACATAGAAGGTCGTCTCCGAGCTATTAAACTCGCTGTAGATGTCCAGGTCATTGGATGCGTCGATTTCAGCTACTGAGGCGTTGGTTACGTTAAAGGAGATGGTCTTCCTACTCGAGTTGCCGTACACGTCCCACACGTGAAGTCCCAGTGTGTGATGGCCCAGCGGCAAGTCATTCAACTGGTAACTGATGCTGCCAAGCGTTCCCTGCTCGGCAGACATGGGGGTGTAGCCATTCACCAAGTCATAGTAAATGGTGGAGTAGTCGAGCGTGAGGACCATGCTGCCCACGCTGCCAGCCGGCGAGAGATTCACTCCGCTCTCATCGGCCACGGTCGCCAGCAGCAGAGGCGAGGCGTTGACATCGCTGCCGTTGACGAAGGACTCGTCGTTCAAGAACATCGTGATGATGTCGGGGCCGATACTGTCGGTCTCTTGATGGTCGTCACAGCCGTAGATGTAGAAATCGGCGCAGGAGCCCTTCGCTTCCAGCGTGTCGCGGCTGTCGTAGGCATACAGGTTGATTAATGCCGGGCGGTAATTGTCGTACTCGACGTTTCTATTATCGGGAATGACGACACGCGCCGTGAACTGGCCGCCTACCACTGTATCGATGTTGATGGCGAGGCGAGAAGGATGGTCTTCATAGGTAACAGCTTTGCCATCAACACCATAGCCGTGGGTGGTCACCGACTGCTCGGGGCCATAGAGCGTCGAGATAACGTTACCATTGAAACCGGTTGCTATTTCACCGTCAAAACCGATGATTTGGCCGACGAACTCTATCGACTGATTGGGTCCGAACACCAAGGGCTCACCACCCTCACTGCCAACGGGTTGACCGTTGATGGCCTCGATGCGGGCAGTCAAGGGGGCGTAAGCCAGCCGCATAGCGGGATCGCCGAAGACAAAGAAGCGGAGTTTATTGTCATCGATATTGTTCAAATCGTTCTTTCCCAACTTGATGATGTCGCCAATGCGCTTGGGGCGACCGCTCTCATCACCAGCGAATATGTAGCGGCTCACTGCATTATTGAATTTACCGTTTGGGACAATAAAGGCAAGCCTGGGTGAAGCGATGAGCGCTATGACGCCGCCGTTAGGCTTGATGAACATCTGCTCACCACCCGATACCGAATCGTTATCAAAGCGGCAATATTCACACGATGTGGTGAACAACACTGGCAAATGGCTGTAATTCAGATTATTCTCAACGTCATCAGGCGTTAACAGCCCTTCGCTGGTCCAATTATTGGGGTCGGCATGGCCATTGTAGTTCCACCACAAGACACCCTCGCTGAGGGTGTTGAACATTTTGTCACGGGCATCAGGATAGCTGCGTGTCCCTGCCCAGGACCAAGCGTCGAAGGCGTCAGTGAACACGTAGCAGCAAGCCATATCCTCGCCACCATGGGCACGGGCAATCTCTATCATGTTCATGGACTGCTCCATAAAGATACCATAGTTCTCGTCATCGGCGACAAACATCATCTGGTTCTTCCATGAGCCGTAATCGGGCTTGGTCATGTACTTCTCGAGTTTGTTCACCGCTATGCACGCCTCGTCCACACTCTTGACAGGCATGCGCCCTACGGCGATGTTCAACGTATTTATCGGGCTAGTGCCGCTGCCGTCGTCCAGCATGGCAAAGAAGTCGTCGGTCGTTATGGAGCCTTCCTCGTTGGCACTGTATTCGGACTGCCATGTGAGCAACGTCTGATTATCCCGAGAATTGGCGTTAGTGCCAATCATGCGGTTATCATAGTTGCCGCCGCCGAACAGCAACAAGTACTGCAAGCAGTGGCCGTCATCACTCATACCACGGTCATAGAACATCTTGCACAAGCGACGGTAGGCCATCGCATCCGGAGTGCCGCTGGAGAACTCATTAAACACCTTCTCGTGGTCGAGGACCAGTACACGGAAGCTGTCATATTGTTCATGCAGGGCAGCCACACGCTGCGCCTGTTCCAGATAGGCAGCAGGGGCGAGGATAATCATGTCGGGGGTCGCCTGGGCATGGATATTCTGATTAACCACCTCACCCACCAGCTCAGGATGGGAAAATGAGGCAGCTGATTGGTCAAAGGCGATGAACTCTCGTCGGCCGCTCATGGTGGGACTAAACGCGGCTGTGCCGTCAGTCACGGTCAAATTCTGCTGCACTGGAGCATACGGCAGAGTCACATCCCACACACGGGTGGTGGCGCTGCAATCCGTGATCCGGTAAGTGGTTTCTCGGCTCGCCTGGTTCAAACCGAATGGCAGGGAACCATTCATCAAAGCCAATTGCCGCTCATAGTTGACGGTGATGAAATCCAGACGGGCTACATGTACCGTGCCTGGGCAGCTGTAATCCACCTGAAACGAGAGTTGATTGGTGTCGTTAAGGGTGAACTGTTTGATGGATTTCGACTGCTGGAAATGGGTACGAGAGAGAGAGCCGTACAAGGGAGGGATGATGTCATCACTAAGCTGCTGCAACTGTATGCCGTTGTAGCTGTAGGTCACGGTGCTGGCGGCTCCTGTGGTTTTGGCGGCAAACACGGGATAAGCCTTGACCGTGGAGCCGTTCACCATACCGTCCAGGTCAAACCGGAACGTCTGACTGCGGTTTGAATCAAAGCTCTCGCCCAGGAAGGTGCGTCCCGTATGGCCCAGATTGATGATTTCCTGCTCATGGCAGAGACGCTCGATGAAGGTATTTTGCACGGGACCGGTTGGACTATTGTCGGCCTTGGTGATGTCGAGATCATTGTAGCGGGCATCGTTGGTGACCAGGTAACTGCCTGCTGTGGCATAAGGGTGCTGCACCTGCAAGTGATCAAATCTAGCGTTCAGTTTTTTCCAGGTAGTGGGACCCTGTGCGTAAAACAAAATGCGATTGCCCGAGCGCACCACAGGCACCTGCGGGAGATCATCAACATAGTTTTCACCGAGCATCTCCTCGCTGAGCGGCGCGCCACCGTACCCGAAGACGTGAATCTGCGACAAGTCGCTGCCCAGACCCCATGTGAGGATGTCATCGGCAGTAATCTGGTAGATGCCGCTTTCCTTGACGGCAATCTTGACCCACTTGCCCTCAGCCAGTTTGCTGGCAGGCGCATAATAACTCTTTTCCAGTGCCTGTACGCTACCAGTTGAAATCACCAATAAGGCAAGGCACATCATCCAACGTGTGTAATAACTTTTCATTGTTACCTAAGTGTATGTTCTGTTAGGTCAAGATCACACTTCCTCGTGAAGGGCAGGTCTGCTTTTATACCTCTTGCGGCTTGATTGTCATGTTTGCTAACGGCTCAGCCTGTCACACTCATGGTATTCAACTGCCTGTGACGGCTAGTTTCTTGGCTTTTGTGGCCTCCTTGATGCCATCGGTTGAGATCGTCGCGCGGTAAACATAGATACCGCGAGGCACACGGCGGCCCGACACGTCGGTCAGGTCCCATGTGACGGGCGCCGACGTGTACATGTCGCTGCGGCCCGACTGGGTCGTGCTCCACACGCGGCGGCCCATCAGGTCATAGACCTCGATGGTGACACTCACTACCGCATCGGGGCGGTTGTGGCGCACGTAGAAAGAGGTCTCGACGCTGGCGGGATTGGCCGCGCAATAGACATCGGCAATCTCGGGAGCAAGGCCGTTCACCACGTTGAAGGATATCGTCCTCTCGCTCATGTTGTTATACACGTCCCACACGCGCAGGCGCAGCGTGTGCGGACCCTTGGCCAGGTCACTCAGCTGGTAGCTGATGTTGCCCTTGGTTCCCTCCTCGGCAAACATGGGCGTGTAGTAGCTGGTCACATCGTTGTAGCTGTTGGTGCCGTCGAGGGTGAGCGTCATGCTGTGCCCGATGCCTGCCGACGAGAAGTTCACGCCGCTCTCGTCGCTCACCGTGGCCAGCAGCAGCGGCGACTCGTTGATGTCGCTGCCGTCCACAAACTGCTCATTGTTCAGTCCCATGACGATGATCTTGGGGCCGATGGTGTCGGTCACCTCTTCATCCTCATAGCCGTAGATGTAGAAATCACTGTTGCCGCCCATCGCCTCGAGCGAGTCGCGACGGTCATAGGCATACAGGTTGATCAACGCGGGACGGTAATTGTCATACTCGTGGTCCACCTCGCTTGGGATGATGACGCGCACGGTGAAATGGCCACCTACCACGGTGTCCACATTGATGGCCAGGCGGTTGGGACGGTCCTCATAATTCATCACCTTGCCCTCAGGGCCATAGCCGTGGGTCACCACCGTCTGCTCGGGGCCAAACAGCGTCGAGACGACCGCGCCGTTGAAGTCGGTCATCACCTCACCGTCAGCGCCCACAATGCTGCCGCTGAACTCCACATGCTCACGTGCCTTGAACACGGGCATGTTCTCACTGTCAACGGGCTTGCCGTTGATGGACTCGACACGGGCAGTATAGGGAGCATAGGCCAGGCGCAGAGCGGGGTCGCCGAAGACAAAGTAGCGCAGCTTGTTGTCGGTCGAGGAGCGCAGGTCGTTTTTCGCCAGACGGATGATGTCGCCCACGCGGCGTTGCTTGCCCTGATCGTCGCGGGCAAACACATACCTGCCGACGGCCGACGTCAATGCGCCGTTATCAGCAATAAAAGCCTTGCGGGGCGGGCACACCAGGGCAACGACACCGCCGTTGGGATTCAGGAACATGTGCTCGCCGCTCGACAACGTGGCATTGTCAAAAGCGCAGAATTCGCACGTGGCGGCATACAGCACAGGCAATCGCTTGTAGAAGAGCTGGGTCTCGACATCCGAGCGCATCAGCAGGCCCTCGGCAGTCCAGTTCTGGGTGCTGGCATGGCCCACATAGTTCCACCACAGGACACCCTCGCGCAGCGCGGTGAACAGCTTGGTGCGCGCGTCGGGATAAGTGCGTGCGCCGCCAGCGCTCACGGCATTGAAGGCATCGGTATAGACGTAGTTGTAAACAATATCTTTGCCGCCATTTGCACGGGCATGGGCAATCAGGGTGTCGGACTGCTCCATGTGTGCGCCCTTGTTCTCGTCATCGGCGACAATCAGGGCCTGGTTCTTCCACGAGCCGTATATGGGCGATTCAACATATTTTATCAGCTTGTTGACCACCGTGCGGGCCTCACCGACGCTCTTGACGATCATGCGGCCCACAGCGATGCTCATGCGCTCGTTGTTGGTGGTGCCAGAACCATCTTCCAGCGAACCAAAGAAGTCGTCGGTGGTGATGGAACTGTCGTCGTCCTTGCTGTACTGGGTCTGCCACGTGAGCAGGCGCGGATAGTTGAGCTGGTTGGCATCGGTGCCCACCAGGCGGTTGTCATAGCTGCCGCAACCCATCAGCAACAGGTAACCCAACTTGTGGCCTCCTTCGTCAGCTCCGCGGTCATAGAACATCTTGCACAGCCTGCGGTAGGCCATCGCGTCCTGTGTGCCGCTGGAGAACTCGTTGAACACCTTGTCCTGGTCAAGGACCAGAACGCGGAAGTGGTCGGTCTCCTCATGCAGCTTGGCCACACGGCGGGCCTGGTCGAGGTAGGCACTGGGCGACACGATAATCATGTCGGGCGTGGGCTCGCCATGGATATCCTGGTTGGAAACCTCGCCCAGCAGCTCAGGGTGAGAATAGGTACCCGATTCGTCAAAGGCCACAAACTCGCGTCGGCCCCCACTGGCGGGAGTGAATGACACAGTACCCTCGCCCGCCTGGGCATTGAGCTGCACCGGGGCAAAAGGTGCCGTGACATCCCACACGCGGGTCGCGCTGCCGCAACCGCTCAGGCGGTAAGTCTTGTAAGTCTGGGCATCCTGCAGACCAAAGCACAAAGAGCCGTTGCGCAGGGCCAGTTCGCGCTCATAGTTGACGGTGATGTAGTCCAAACGAGCCAGTTTGGGCGTTCCGGGACAGGAATAGGTCACCGTATAGTTCAAATCGTTGGTGCCGTCGAGCGTAAAGGTCTTGACCGATGTACTGGAGGTGGTTTCGTAAAAGTCCGAGGACGTGGTCACGAAGATCAGGTCATCGCTCAAGGCAGGCAACGGTGTGTTGTTATAGCTGTAGGTCAGGGTGCTGGATGCCGCATCACACTTGGCGCCGAACATGGTGATTACCTTCACCTCGCTGCCCTGCAGCAGGTTATCGAGTGTGAATTTGAACGTCTGGGACTTGTTGGACAAGAAACTCTCGCCCAGGAAGACGCGCCCCATCTCGCCGGGATTGACGATTTCCTGCTCATGGTAAAGGCGCTCCAGATAGGACGTGACGACCGAGCCCACGGGCTCCTTGTCGGCCTTGACGGGCTCGATGTCGGTGAAGCGGCTGTCGTTCGTGACAAAATAGCTGCCCGAAAGAGCATAGGGATGCTGCACCTGCACCTGGTCAAAGCGGCTATTCAGGCGTTTCCAGGTTATGGGACCCTGGGCATAGAACAGGATGCGGTCGGCAGTGCGCACTACGGGCATCTGCGGCAGGTCGTCGGCATAGTTGTCGGCGTTCATCTTCTCACTCAACGGAGCGCCGCCATAGCCGAACACATGAATCTGCGACAGGTCGCTGCCCAGACCCCAGCTGCGGATGTCGTCGGCGGTGATCTGATAGATACCGCTCGAGGTCACCGCAATCTTGACCCACTTGCCTGTAGCCAGCTTGCTGCTCTCGGCATAGAAGCTCTTGTCCAGCGCGTGCATGGAAAATGCGCAACAGGCCATGACCAAAACGGACACGGCTGCACGGACGAAATATTTCATCATTTTCATCTTCAGTTTTCTGTTATATACCTTTATAACGGAATATGGCGCCCTTTATTGCCCGATGGGTGACAATCACGGCATAACGGGCACAGCGACAGTGATGTAATGGCCCTCGGCGCAACGTGTAATCAGGCGGTAACGGCGGTCGTCGCAACGGGCAAAAAATGAGGTTTCCCCGGCCAGCACTTCAAACGGTTCCACAGTGATGCCGTTGGTCCAGTCGATGGCACTGTTGCGCTCGGCCTTGATGACGGCCTCTTTGGCCGTCCAGGCGATTATGTGGGCAGCAAGATGGTCAGGGTTGATGAATTGCTGTTCGCTGGCATTGAGGAATTTATTGCGTACTTTAATAACCTGCGAGCGGTCATCCTGCTCGGCATCCAAGCCGATAATGAGGTCTTCGTTCCAGGCCAGTGCCACCAACCTCATCGTGTGGGTGATGCTGATGTTCACCTCCATCCCTTGGAGGGAAGGCGCCCCCTGCCCATCGTGCAACAGCGTGACAGGCCACCCGAAGGCATGGCACAGCAGCAGCCGCTCGGCCGCCTTCTCGCGCTGCCGCTTCACCGGCAACTCCTCCAAATCCTCAACCGGAATTCCCGCCTCACGGCACAGCGCCAGCAGCCGCGGCACCTCTTCTTCGAGCCGCCACACCAGCACCCTCGTGCCGCCGGGATATGTCATTTCCTGAACCAACATCACACTGTTACTGTATATTTTGGAATATTCAACTGATTCTAAAACCACTAACCGTTGCCATCAATGTGGGCCCTACTTTGACGACATGTCATTGATGTCCGACAAGTCCACTTTATAGACTACCGAAGGAATCACCTCCTTTTGAATAAACATCATCATATAGATGGGAGCATACAGGACGGCCCCATCAACCGTTAAATTGCTGTTGCACAAGACATATGCCTCCGATATATTGTAATTCTCACAACTGATAACATTATTGAGGGCCCTGTGGGTGTGATAGTCTTTGCCGGATTTCACTTCGATAGGAATGACACGGCCTTCCCGTTCAATAACAAAATCCAATTCACCCTGTCGCTTGCTGTTAAAGTAATAGGGAGAATAGCCATGAGCACGCAGCTCCTGAGCAACAGCATTTTCATAGACCGCACCATAATTGATGCCCGTGTCACCATCGATGAGCTCCAGCTGTATGCCTTCACTATACTGGCATGACAACAAGCCCACATCATTCTGGAACAACTTGAAGAGATTGCGGGAACGGGCCAGCAGTAGCGGGAATGTCGGTTCTTCAACATTATATACAGGGATTGCGACTCCAGCATCTTTCAGCCACAAGAAACTGTTCTCATAACGAGAGAACTTGAAATGCTCGTTCAAGTTCTTGAGAACAAATCGCTTGTTCTTGGCATTCAGTTCAGGAGGGATGAGATTAAAGATCTCCTGGATGTACAATTTGTTGGCTGGATCATATTTGGCGATATCCCGCTTGTACAGACGGATAATCGCCTGCTGTTCCCTAATGACATCCTGAAGGTTATTGGTATCCAGGTAGTGTTGAACCACGGCAGGCATTCCACCCACGACCAGATAAAGCCTGAACAGCCTCATCATGCGTTCATGCACTACAGCATCTACCGGTTCACGCTTATTCCATGCATCCTTGATGGAATCGAGCACAGCCGCTGATAGTCCTAGTGCCAGTACAAATTCCTCGAAATCCAGTGGAAACAGTTCCACCACATCCATATATCCCACAGGCTCGGAACGCAAATCCTTCAGTTCCACTCCCAACAGAGAGCCACTCAACAGATATCGGTAACTACCCTCCTCTACCAGGAATTTGATCGCTGTCACCGCTTCGGGGCATTCCTGCACCTCATCAAAGAAAATGAGTGTTTCGCCCTTTACCAACGGCTTATCAACAAATGCCGATAGCCTCAATAATATGTCATCACAGCCACTCCCTCCGTCAAAGATACGTTTTGCCGACGGATTTTCAGCAAAATTGATTTCAATGAAATGAGCAAAATTGGCTTCTCCAAAATGCCGGATTGAAAAGGTTTTTCCCGTCTGTCGAGCCCCCGTGACCAGTAATGCTTTCTTATCCTTCAAGAAAACATCACACAAATAACTGTCTATCTTGCGTTTAAGCATACTTTTGTCCGTTTTTCCAACGCAAAGTTAGGTCTTTTTGTCCGTTTTTCCAACAATTATTGACACAAATTTGTCCGTTTTTCCAACAAAAGGACGGGGTTAGGAGGGAACGGAAATTAAAGGAGGGGATTCAGCCGACGCCGTTCTTGGCGAGGTCGATGCGGGTGAGGACCTTGGGATTGTCCTCGCTGGCGGCGATCCAGCTGCGGTAGCGGCGGCGGTTGACGTATCTCTCGACCAGATAGGCCAGGGTGAACATCACAGGCACCTGCAGCCACAACATCCAGTAGTGGTGCTGCACCTGATAGAGGGTGGCACCGTTGGTCTGCATGAGCACATAGCCGTTACTCATCCACGTGCCGGGCACACAATCGCCCACGACGTACCACAGACGTGACATCAGGTAACGCGGCCACGAAGCACCCGTCAGGAAGACGAACACCACCGACGAGAACACAAACAGCAGGAACACGCTCTCACGCTCGTTGACAAAGGCCTGCAGCGTCTGTCCCATCAGCGAGACGGCGATGACAAACGGCACTGCCAGGCAGATGATGTGCAGGAAGTTGCCGTATTGCGGGAACCCGAACATCAGCGGCACATAGTGCAGCACATAGATGACAGGAACAGTATAAACGATCTGGTGACACATCATCTTGCCGATGATAGTGGCACTCACACATGCCTCCACAGCCATCGGGTCACGGCCGCCGTTGCGGCGACGGCGCTCGATACTGCCGCCATGCAGCATGGCAATACCCAGAATCATACTCTGCTGTAGCACCAGCGGCAAGATGAACAGCAGTACGGCACTGGCAATACCCATCGCGGGGTTGCCCACGGGTACCTGACGGTTCTCGATGATGGAGCCGCCCATGTTGAGCACGGGTTCAACGACAGCGGCCAGCCGCTCGCCTCCCATGGCTTGGGTAACATTGGTCAGGGCGGTGAACATCGCCTTGTAACGCATCATCACGCTCATGTCGCAGTAGAGCGAGATATGGCCTTGATCGCCACGGGTAATGTTCTGGCTGAAGTCGCGGGGCACATACAGAATGCCGTAGCACGCCTTGCTGTGCATGGCTTCCTGTGCCTCCTGCATATTGGCGGCATAGCCCACGATGGCGACCTCCTGTGTGGCATCCATGCGGCGGACAAGGTCGCGACTCATGGCGGTGCGGTTGTCATCAACCACCACGACAGCCTCGTTACGCACCACCTCGGGGTTGTAGATGAGGGCATATAACACCGGATAGACCGCATTGAGCAGGAGGAAGAAAATGACCACACCCTCGTCGCGGAACACCAGCAGCAGCTCGCGTCCGCACACCCTCAACACCTGGATGAACCACAGGAACAGGCGACTATGTTTAATCTTTTCGGTCATATATCATCAAGGCACATACACCGGATTGAGACACTCTTTCTTCAATCGCCACGAGAGCAGCATGGGCAGGAACGTGAATCCGATGAGCGCCGCGTAATAGTATCGTGAATAGTACAGGTCGATGCCGTTCAGGGCCTGATCAACCATGATAAGGAAATAATACTTGACGGGCACCACAAAGCCCAGGGCCTCGACCCACGGATACATGGCCTCCTGGGGCAGCGAGAAACCCGTGAACGAGAACGACACCATGCCCAACAGGGTACACAACATCGTGCCGTAACGGAAATTGGGCACAAAGCAGTACATCAGCACGACGAAACTCTGGTTGGCCACCACGAGCAGGAACATCGCGCTGAGCATGTGCCACGGGTTGCAGTTCAACGGGAAGTCATAGCAGCGGTACATCATCCACTGGATGAACCAACCCACAACGGTGAAAAGCACCGTCTGCGGCACGAGTTTGCCCACCAGGGCCAGGAACATGCTGTTGCCCGAAGTCTTAAGCCACTGGCGGCTCAGGCCCGACTTGAGTTCGAGTCCCAGCGAGAATGCCGTCACCAGCAGGATGAACAGTGACAGGAAACAGGGCACGAACGTCGAGTTCAGGTAATAATTGTAGTTGGTGAACGGGTTGTTGAGTGCGTGGACATGGGTCTGGATGGGCTGCAGCGTGGACGCGATCTTCTCGTTGGGGAGACCCACGGTGCGCAGGGCCGTCTGCACGATAGCACCGTTGGCAAGCATCGACATGGTCTTGAAACCCTTGTACTGCATCGACGCAGGCGCGAAGTAGGCATAGTTCACGTAGTAGCTCACCACCGGCTGGCGACCGCCCAGGGCCTCCTCTTCCAGATACTCGGGAATGAGGAAGAAACCCAGCACCTCGCCGCGCTGCACGGCATCACGCGCTTCAGCAAAGTTGCTGTAACGGCGGCAGATGTTCACTTGCTGGAAGCCGTTCAACGTGCGCGACACTTGACGTGACAGAACGCTGTTGTCCAGGTCGACGATGCCCACAGGCACACGTTCGACGGAGCCGCCCTTGATCAGGTCCATCAGGTACCAGCAGCACAGCAGCGGCATGATGACAATCAGCAGGAAATACATGGGTCGCCGCACGAGTTGCACACACCCGCGCTTGAACGACTGACCTATGTATCTCAGTATCATAGTGTTTAGTCCCTTGTTTCTAGTTCCTAGTTTTTAGTTGGTTTGAACAATCTGGTTATTTATCGAGGATGACCGACATGCCGGGGCGCAGGTTGGGCACCTTGCTCACGGGGCGCATCTTCACCTCAAAGGTCTTGCTGTCGTACTGGCCCTGAGCCTTGGAGGCCTGCCAAACGGCATAGCTGCCCATGTCGTGGATGTAATAGACCGACATCTTGGTCTGCATGTTGTTCAACGCGGGGATGCGCACATTCACTTCCTTGCCCATGGGCAGTTCGTTCAGCATCTCCTCACGCACGCTGAAGCTCACCCACATGTCGTCCAGCTTGACAATCGACATGATGGGCGTGCCCATGGCCACAAGTTCGCCCTCCTGCGGGTAAATCTCGCTCACCTCACCGTCACACGGTGCCAGCAGCACCTGGTCCTCGAGCAGACTTTCCACCTCCTTGACAGTTCCGCGGGCCACGTTAGCCATGCTGCGGGCGGCATTCTTGTCCTCCTGCTGTGCACCCCTCACGGCCATGTCATACTGGGCCTTGGCAGCCTTGACCTGAGCCGTAGCGGCGTCATAGGCGGCACGGGCCTCGTCACGTTTCTGCTGCGTGGCCACACCCTGCTTGAACAGGTTCTCGACACGCTGGTAGGTTTTCTCGGCAATGGTCTGTGCAGCGATAGCCTGCTGCCACATGTTGTAAGCGCTCTGCTTGAGCTCCTCGCGGGTACCCTTCTCGGCCTTCTGGTTCTGGGAAGCGGCAGCGGCGGCAGCCTGCTGAGCCTGATAGTACTTGGCATCGACAGTGCTGGAGTAGATGCTCACCAGCTTGTCGCCCTTGTGCACGGTGTCGCCCTCATGCACATAGAAACGCACGATGCGACCGGGCAGCTTGCCGCTCACGCGCACGGCGTCACAGTCGGCCTGACCCTGGGTCAACGTGTCGGCGGGATGGATGAGCAGGATGCCCACCACGGCGATGCAAGCCATCACCAGGGCGAAAACGGCCAAAGCGGCCAGCAACGCCTTGTCCTTCTTGCGGACCACAGTTCTTTGTTCGTCTTTTTCCATATTCTAGTTTTTAGTTACAAGTTCTGATTTTTATCTGCTCTAGAGATTCTGGGCAATCTAGAGTTTCTGGACTTTTTAATATTGCATGGTGCCCATGACCTTGTTCAGGTACTCGAGGGTCATCTGCACATTGATTTCGGCGTCGATTTTCTCACTGTTGGCCTTGAGCCAGGCAGTTTGTGCAGTGAGCACATCATCGATGGTGCCCATGCCCTCCTTGAAGGCGACGCCTGCGATGCGCAGGTTCTCGTCGGCCTGCTGCAGGTTGGCCTTGGTGGCCTCAAAGGTCTTGAAGGCCTCCTGATAGCTGAAAGCGGCCTGACCGATCTGCAAGGCGATCTTCTCCTTGGCGTCCTGCAGCTCCAGACGCTTGACGTGGGCATCGACCTGAGCGGCCTTGACCTTGTTGCTCAGGCCACCCCAGTGCCACAGCGGCATCCTGAGCGTCGCACCCACACTGAATCCGGCCCCAAAGCGGTTCTCAAAGCCGTTGTAGCTGTTAGGATTGGTGGCATGCAGGGCAGCCACGGCAGCCAGTTTGGGCATCATCTCGCTGCGGGCGACCTTGACCTGCTGGTCGTAGATCTTGGTGGCCAGTTCCAGTGAGCGCACGTCGTGGCGCTTGTCATACACCTCATCCAGATTAAAGCTGGAGGGCGCAAGGCTCAGTCCCAACTCGTCACGGCCCTCGTCGGCGAGGGTCATCATGGTGTTCACGGGCAGGCCGCACAGTTGCGCCAGCAACATGCGCGACAGTGTCACGCCGTTATTCACCTTGGTCAAGTCTACGTTGGCCTCGTTCAGCTTCACGTCCACGGCGAGCTGGTTGGCGCGGGTGGCAACACCCTCGTTGACCATCACCTTGACATCGTTGTCCAGCTTATCGAGCAGATCGACGTAGCTGCGGGCCAACTTCTGTTTGGCGCACAGCGACACGACCTGCCAGTAGGCGGCATCCACGCTGTAGATCACGTCCTCGACCTTGCTCTCGCGCATCTCGCGGGCGAGCTGCTGTGCCAGATCGGTAATCTGGTTCATGGCCGTAATCTTGCCGCCCATGTAGATGGGCTGGGTTACCGTCAGGGCACCACCCATCAGGTTGTGGGTGTTGAAAGTAAGTCCGCTCTTGGGCAACAGGGCCACTGTCGAGGGGACATACTGCCCGTTGACCTGCACGGGATAGCCCGTGGTGGGGTCGATGACCAGGTTGTAGTCGTAGGCGCCCGTCTGGGGGTTGAACGACTTGGTGGGCAGCATCTGGTCCTCCTTGATGAGCGACATCTTGCGGGAGTTGTAGATGTAGCCTGCCGTGAAATCAAACTGGGGCAGATAGGCCGCAGCGGCCTCTTTGCGCTGGTAACCGGCCTTGTCGATGGCAAGCGATGCCTGCTGGATTTCCTTGTTGTTGCGCAGGGCCATGTGGCGGCACGAGTCCAAAGTGACCACTTCTTGGGCCGAAGCCAGCATCGACACAGCACAGAGCGCTATCAGAACGATTTTTCGCATACGTAATCCTTAGTGTTCTATCTTGTTTCAGATCCGTTATATCGGGTGCAAAAGTAATCAAAATATATATACAAAAAAAGGCTATTCCAAATTATAACACAATAAGTGAAATTTGGAACAGCACTCTTCATCATATCATTTACCCAAGCGCCACTCAGATAAGCCCTAAAGGCTAAAACCTAAAACATAAAGCCTACTTCTTATAATAGCACTTCACCTCGCCCACGGGGAGCTTGCCCACCAGCAGCAGGGGAATGCGGCTGTCGTCGGTCGCCATCCAGGCGGTGAGGTTGTCGCTGGACTTCTTGCCGCCCTCCTGAGTGAACTTGAAGGAGATGCGGTGAGCCTGACGCTTGGTGCCGTCACGCATCTTGATGGTTTCCACGCCCTTGTAGTTGATGGTGAGATACTCCTTCTCCTTGCCCGAGAAGATGACGGTGGTGTAGTTCTTGTTGCGGCTCAACTCATTGTAGTCCAGGTTGCGCAACATGTAGAAGACGCTCACCATGTCATAGGCCTGCGCCTTGGCGCTCAGGTCGATGCTGGTCGTCCCGCTCTTGCGGTAGCGGGTGCAGTGGGCCTTGGTGTGACTGTAATTGTACGAGAACTTGATCAGGTCGCGGGCATAGTAGTCCTTCTCGTGGGTCAGTTTCTCATACTTCAGCGGCCTGAGCTGGCTGTCCATGGTGCACTTGAGGGTGTCGCGCACGGGATACACCTTGTCGGCCCACGAGCGTGTCTTGCCGGTGAGCTGGGCATAGTAGCCGTCCTTGGTCTTGCGGGTGCTCAGCGTCGCGTCAGCGGCATGCTTCCAGATCATGCCCCAGTGGTACACGATCTCATAATTCAGGGTCTCGTTGCTGAAGTCCCTTGCCCACAGTTGCTGCGGCAGCACGAGGGCCACCACAAGCGTCACCATTGTCAGTATACGTTTCATCGCTATTCTATAGGTTATTGGTTTTCTTGATTTCCCTTCTTAGACCGCGATGACGCCGATTGGTTTAATGGCCGACGGCCTCCTTGCGCGAGGTGCGCTCACCGTTGGGGCCGTTAGTGACCTGGATGGCCACGGGCACACTGTCGGGCGAGGAAACGGGCCGCCCCATCAGGTTGAAGTACTGGTCCTGGACGGGCATGTCATAGGGGATGCCAATGAGCGAAGCCGTGGGAACCGTCACCATGGTCGTGTCGCCATCCATATAGATGGTGTTGTTGTCGATGGTCGAGCCACGGCACTTCCATGTGATGATCGTGCCGCCCTTGAAGTCATTGCTCGCCTGCAGCCAGATGTAGGCCACCGCGACAGTCGTGTCGGCAGGATAGCAGTAGCGTCCGGGAGGGTATAAGAACACCGAGTAGCAGCTGTCCTTGCGGCTGTAGTTGCACGACATGCTCATGTTGTATTTATTGGAGAAGTCCGTGACCTCGGAGCTCCTATAGGAGAGCCCGGCAGGCAGACTGATGTTGAACTGCAGGCCGCGACTGGGGTCCACACTGGTGAGCAGCACCGGCACCGAGTCGATTGTACCAGGTTCTATCTCAAAATCCTCGATGAAAATGCGGTTGGTCTGGGCCATGATGCCCAGAGCCAGCGACGCTGTCATTATCAATAATAAAAGGTGTCTCATCATCGGTTCACTATTTAGCTTGGAAGCGCAAAGTTACAACATCTTTTGGAATGCTCCAAATGTTCAAAAAAACCAGTTCTCCAAAAACCAAAAACCGGCCAAAAACTCATTTCAAGCCCCAAAAAGCAAAACGAAAGATGGCCAAATCCGGTAATTTCTTAAAAAAACGGTCGAAAAACTTGACATCACACCAAGAATGTTGTAATTTTGCAACGTCAAAATTATCATTTTACCATTAAAAACACTTTTTACCATGAATTACACTTTTCAAGAACCGGAACGCCGCGAGTTGTGCCACCAGCGTGACAAAGAATTTCTGGCACTGTACAACCCCACCCTCGACGCCCTGCTCGAGCAAGGGATGAGTCCAAGCAAGGCACGCCGCGCTGCCGCCGAGTTCACCATCGCCAACGGCAGTCCCCACTATCACGTGGGACACGAAAGGGCCTACCGCTGCGTGTGTCACCTGCTGTCGGCCGCCGACAAGAAAGGTAACGGAGCGCGCAGTTTCCGCTCCTTCAAGGAAATGGGCCTGGCCAAACGCCGCCTGCGCCAGCAGATGTGGTTTGAAATCACCAGCCACGTACGGGAACTCACCCGTCAGGGCATGAGCGTCGAGAGCGCCATCGACCACGTGCTGGAACACTGCCGCGCATCGCGCTTCTTCATCACCCCGGCCACCGCTCTGACCAAAATCTGCCCCACCCTGCGCACCCGTGCCTACCGGCTAGCAACCAACTAGAAGATCCAAACTAACAACTAACAACTAACAACTCAACCATGAAATACCGCATCGACATCGTCATCGACCTGGATGACATTCAGCAAGCCATTTACACCGAGGGAGCCTGGCACCCCGCCGGCAACGCCACCGCCTGGGGCGTGAACCCAAGTAATGAACCTATCGTGGACCGCCGCGTGCGTGAAGGCCTTGACGACCTGCTCGCCCGCATGAGCGGCTACATCGTGAGCCAAAACATCAACTTCAACCTCGAGAGCCAAAACATCGTGCTGGGCATCGAACTCAGGAAGCGGCCCTTGCTCTCGCTGGCCAGCGACCTCAAGAACGCCATCGTCGCCGCGTTGGCCAACTACACGCTGATGTCACTCTACGGCGACGAGGACAGCATCTACGGCACGGCCTGGCGCCTGCACCGCGCCCGCGTGCTGCTCCTCCTGTGCCGCCCTTAGACAAGTACTACATGAAATCTGCGCCTGCAGATTTCATGTAAGCCGCAATGACATAAAACAAGCGGCTGTGTCATCATTCACTGCTGGAGAGGTAACCGCCCTGCGGGCGGGAAATTTTTCAAATTATAAATAAAATTTGTTTAATTTCCCGTGCGCTAGCACGGTCAACCCTCCGGGTCAGAATGAAGACACAGCCGCTCTTATTCTATAACGTTAAACGGCGAATGAAGTGGCCATTACCACGAGCCAGAGAGCAGGTAGTCGATGAGTTCTGTCACATCGATGATACTCACCCTGCCGTCACCATCGACATCTGATGCCTCCAGATCAATGGCACTGCTATCGCCGCTCAGCAGGTAGTCGATAAGTTCTGTCACGTCGATGATATTCACCCTGCCGTCACCGTCGACATCGCCCAGGATGAAGTCATTGGTCACCGTGATGGCGACGTTGTCCACGGCAAAATAGTCGCCGTCGGGGTCCATGCTGGCATCCTTGCTGTAACTCCATGTCAACATATGGGTGCCGGCGGGAATATCCACTTCGTAGGCTTCCCAGTCGTTCTGGCGCGCGCCGTAGTTGAACTTGGTGGCACCGTCTATCGTGAAAACGCATTTGTCGTAGAGGGGGCCGTTGCCCTCGCCCCAGGCCTTGAAATCAAAGGTCAGGACAGCGTCCCTCGCCACCACCACTTGAGCCGACAGCACCGAAGCACTGGAGGGAATGCCGGCATTGCCCGAGCGGCCAAAGATGCGGCCGTCCTCTTCCTTTGCGGTCCAAGGATGGGCTCCCACACTGGTGAAGTGGATGGAGCCGCCTGCGACGTTCAAGGCATAATCGAGCGAGTAGGACACCTGTAACGGCGTGCTGGCCGCATCGGCACCCTGGGCACAGGCGAGAGCCATTACCAGAGCGAGCATTGTGAACAGTAATCGATGTGTACTCATAATGATGTGCGAATTGTGATCAAACATGATTATTTGTATAAATGAATGTGCAAAACTAATGATATTTCCATAAAATGGCAAGCCGATTGGCGGAAAAATGCTATATTTGCGGACAGAAACGTTTTTTATCTTAACCAGATGCAAGACTGAGCTATGAATAAGATATTTACAGTATTACTGATGATGTGTGTGGGCCTCATGGGAGGCACGGCATGGGCCGAGACGGTCAGCGAGAGCCAGGCCATGAAGATAGCCAACGGTTTCATGACCAGCCGTGCGATACCAGCTGGCGGCCTGAGGATGGTCCACAAAGCGTCCATGATGAAAGCGCCCGGCCAAAGCGAGAAGGCCGCCTACTATGCCTTCAACGCCTCGCGCGGCTTTGTCATCGTGGCCGGTGACGACCGCGTTCCCACCGTACTGGGTTACAGCGACAAGGGCGCCTTTGACCCGCAGGACGTGCCCGAGGCCATGCAGGAACTGCTTGACAGCTATGCCGAGCAGATCAACGCCCTGGACCACGGCGCCAAGCCAGCAACACACCTGACAGCCGGCAATCCCATTGCCCCGCTGGTCACTGCCCAATGGGACCAGGACGCCCCCTACAACCTGCTGTTCCCCACCCTGAACAACGGCAGAGTTGCCTACGTAGGTTGCGTGGCAACCGCTATGGCCCAGGTTTTGTATTACTGGAAATGGCCGGTACGCACATCAATGCCACTCCCCGCCTACACCTCACAGGACTACTCCATCTATATGCCCCAGTTACCCATCATCAGCTTTGACTGGGATAACATGCATGACACCTACAGAACCGACGACACCAGCGATGCAGCCCTTGCGGCAGCCCGACTCTCGCTGTATTGCGCCCAGTCGGTGGACATGAACTTCACGCCAACCGGTTCAAGTGCCTATTCCCATCATATTCCCACTGCCCTTTCGGCCTATTTCGGTTACAAAAGGGACGCCAAGTATGTCCAGCGCGACGTTTACTCCACCCAAGGTTGGGAAGAGACGCTCTACGGGGAACTGTCGTCAGGACGCCCCGTCCTGTATAGCGGCAGTAAGGGTATGAGCGGCCATGAGTTTGTGTGCGATGGTTACGCTGGCAACGGCATGTTCCACATCAACTGGGGCTGGAACGGCGTGAGCAACGGTTATTTCCTGCTCAGTGTGCTCGACCCCGACACGCAAGGCATTGGCAGTGCGGCAGGCTCCTATGGCTACATCGAGCAACAAGGCATGGTCATCGGTATCGAGCCTGGCACCGGATCGGCAAGCGGCATGGAGGTAACGTGCGACTGGGTCGAGGTCAAGAGCTATTCCTCGACACGCACTTCATCGACCTACAACTTCTCCATCTCACAGGTTACCAGATTCACTAACCGCATGCCTCAACCCATCAATTTTGACTATGGATGGGGCGTATATGACAGCAGCGGCCGCCTGATCCAAAAACTGAACACCAGCTACGCGAATGCCGTGGGCACCAATTACTTCATCAATGCCGACCAGACGCTGCTGTTTGGCAGCGGGCGAAGTAGCGGCACCTACCGCATCGTGCCCATCTACACCGAGCGCAATACCGACAACTGGAGGCCGTGTGTGGGTGCAAACCTCAACTACATCAAGATGTCCATCCAGAGCAACAAGTGTGTCGTCATCTGCGAGGGCAATGGTTCTGTTCCCAGCTACGAGGTGAACAACATCACCGTCACTGGAAACATGCATCCCAGGCGCCCTGTTTACATCAAGCTTAACGTGACCAACACGAGCAATTCCCGCAACAACCTGATATACATGTTTGCCAACGGACGCTTTGTCTCGGAGGCTTTTGTGGACCTGGAAAAGGGCAAATCAGGCGATGTTAATTTCCAGTACACGAAAAACTCTGCAGGCACCGTCCAACTCACGTTCTCGCTCAACCGCGACGGCAGTGACCCCATCGCCACCCAAGCGATCGTCATCGAGCCCATGCCCGCAGCACAGCTGAGTGGTACTGTCGACGTGCAGAATGTCGTTGACACTTGGCGCGACTGGATTTTGGACGACAAATTCCGTTTGGAGGCGACAGTCACCAACAACGGTACTGAGACCTATAACGAGGACATCACCGTCTACCTGTACAAGATGGTAGAGGGCTACTATGGCACTCCTGTTCAAAGCATGACGCGCACGGTGAGCATCAGCCCGGGCCGATCGATCAATGTTCAGTTCGACCTCGACAACGTGGTCGACGGCTGGACTTATGCTGCCGAAGTATACTATTATAGCCAGGCACGCGATATATTATTGGGTCTCACTGGTGATTATACCATCTACTTCACCGAGACACCCACGGTTGTGCGCGGTGACGTGAACCGGGACGGTGAGGTAAACATTGCCGACATCAATGCTGTCATTTCAGTCATTTTGCGCACTTTCACCGATCCGAACCTCGTTTGGGAAGCCGACGTTGACGGCAACGGAGAAATCAACATCGCCGACGTCAACGTCATTATCAGCATCATTCTAGGGTAAACACCAAAACCCAATCACATACCAGATCAGTCAATTCAATCACAAAAAAACTATAGCAATATGAAAACCAAGAGAAGTATCATCACCTTGATGTGCCTGCTGGCCATTACCACCGCATGGGCCAAGCCGATCAGCGAGAACCAGGCCCGCAGTATCGCATCAGCATTCATGGCTCGCCATGAGATGCCGTCCTCCAGCCTGAAAATAGCCCTGAAAGCACCCAAGCTGAACGCTCCCGCAACGAGCGAGAACGCTGCCTTCTATGCCTTTAACGCCTCTCGCGGCGGCTATGTCATTGTGGCTGGCGACGACCGCGTTCCCGCAGTGCTGGGCTACAGCGACAAGGGCACCTTTGACCCCGAAGACGTACCCGAGGCCATGCAGGAACTGCTGGAGAGCTATGTTGCCCAGATCGATGCGCTGGGCAGTGGCGCCAAAGCAGCAATGCACCTGATCAATGCCGCTCCCATTGCGCCCATGGTAAAGGCCCAGTGGTCACAGAATAACCCCTACAACATGAAGCTGCCGTTCGTCAACGGCAAGCACGCCCACGTGGGATGTGTGGCCACCGCGATGGCTCAAGTGATGTACTACTGGAAGTGGCCTGCCCGCACCTCATGTGCCATACCGGGCTATACCTCCGAAACTTTGTCCATCATGATGCCCGCGTTACCTGTTGTGGACTTTGAATGGAACAAGATGCACAACACCTATGAGACCAGCGACACCTTGAGCACCGATGCCATGGCTGCCGCCACGCTCTCGCTGTACTGCGCCCAGTCCGTATGCATGGATTTCAAGACCAAATCATCGGGCGCCTATTCCAGCGACGTACCTATCGCCATGATCAACTACTTCGGCTATCAGCACGGTACCGAGTATGTGAGACGAATGCACTATACCACCAGCACGTGGGAAAACATGCTCTATGAGGAACTGGCCGCAGGACGCCCCGTCATGTACAGCGGCAGCAAGGCCAGCGGCGGCCACGCGTTTGTGTGCGACGGCTATGCCGGCAACGGCTTGTTCCACATCAACTGGGGCTGGAACGGCAACAGCAACGGCTACTTCCTGCTCAACGTGCTCAATCCCGACGAGCAAGGCACCGGTGGTGCCGAGGGCGCCTATGGCTACGTTTACAGCCAAGCCATGATCTTGGGCGTCGAGCCCGGCAACAAGGCTGACGTGCTCGAAGTCACCGACAAGTACATCGAGCTGGAGTCCATCAACGGCAACCGCACGACGCTCCAGCAGAACTTCACACTGACGCAGCTCACCCACTTCCTGAACCACAATTCCGAGTCGATCGGCTTTGACTACGGCTGGGCGCTGTATCAGGGCAACAACAGGCTGAACATCCTGCTCACCGGCACGAAGGACAATCTGGACAGCTATTACTACACCAAGATATCCAGGACGCTGTCGTTTGGCGCCAACATCTCCAGCGGCACTTATCGCATCGTGCCCATCTACAGCGAAATCGGTGCCAATGCATGGAAACCATGCATCGCCTCTGACATCAACTACATCGTGGTGACCATCAACGGCAACTACTGCACAGCGACGTGCTACGGCAACTACTGCACCCCCGATTATCAGCTCAACAACATCAGCGTGACGGGACACATGCACCCCAACCGTCCCATCAACATCACCCTGAACGTGACCAACAAAGGCAACACGGTCAACGACCTGATCTACATGTTCGCCAACAGCCAGTTCTATGGTGCCGCATTTGTTGACCTGGAGAAAGGCGCATCGGGCAACGTGGACTTCATGTACCTGAGCGAGAATGCCCGTCCGGCCTATCTGACCTTCAGCCTCGATGAGGAGGGCAATAATATCATCGGTTCACAGTACATCACGCTCAACGAGATGCCTACCGCCACGCTGAGCGGCACTGCCTACCCGCTGAATGTCACCGATGCGGCCAACAGGATCATCACCAGCGACAAGTTCAGCCTGAATGTCACGGTCACCAACAACGGTACCGCTACCTATAACGAGGACATCATCGTCAAGCTCTACAAGCATATCTATGGCAACTACGGCACACTGGTACAGACCCAGACACAGACCATCAGCCTGGACAGGCGCCAGAACACAAGTCTGCACTTCGACCTGGACAATGTGATGGACAACTGGCAGTACTTCGTCAAGGTTTACTATTACAGCGCCGGCGAAGAGGTATCCCTGTGCGGAACGGGCACCCACACCATCGTCTTCCCGAGCTCACCTGTCCTGCCTGACGGGGACGTGAACGGTGACGGTGAGGTGAACATCGCTGACATCAATGCTATCATCAACATCATTTTGGGTGGCAACGCCTCTCCCGAAGTGCGACAGCGCGCCGATGTGGACAAGAACACCGAAATCAACATCGCCGATGTGAATGCCATCATCAACATTATCCAGAAGAATTAGACTTTGTGGCTATCAATAAATAAAGTATTACTCTAACACCTTTAAAAAAATGAGAAACAGGAGAACGATCTTTGTGATGATGTGCCTGCTGGCCATCGCCACAACATGGGCTGCACCCGTCAACGAGAATCAGGCCCGCAACATCGCTGCCAACTTCATGGCAAACCACTCGATGCGGTCGACCAGCCTGAGAATGGCCCACAAGGCTCCAATGGTAAAGACTGCCGGAGCCGACAATGCGGCCTATTACGTGTTCAACGCCACCTCGGGAGGCTTTGTTATTGTTGCCGGTGACGACCGTGCGCCCGAAGTGTTGGGCTACAGTGACAAGGGCACATTCGACATCGAGACTGTGCCCGAGGCCATGCAGGAGATGTTGGAAGGCTATGAAGCCCAAATCAATGCGTTGGCATTGGGTGCTAAACCCGCTTCACGCAGCACATCGGGTCCAGCCATCCGTCCGCTGGTAACCGCCTCCTGGTCTCAAAATGCACCCTATAACACCATGTTGCCCATGCTCAACAATGGTCAACAGGCTGTTGCCGGTTGTGTAGCTACAGCGATGGCCCAGGTGCTGTATTACTGGAAGCAGCCAACCATCAGCACTGCGATTCCCGAGTACACCTCTCAGAGTCTTGGCATCTACATGCCTGAACTCCCAGCGGCAGAATTCAACTGGGAAGCAATGCAAGACGTCTACTTGAGCAGCGACACCCAGAGCGAGGGCGCCCTCGCGGCTGCCCAGTTGACACTCTACTGCGCCCAATCAGTCAAGATGAACTTCCTGTATGGCACATCAGGAGCCAACACAGGTCATATTCCCAATGCCATTTCCACATATTTCGGCTACAAGCGCAGCGCCCACTGCGAGTATCGCGAGAATTACTCTACCCAAGGTTGGAACAACCTCGTTTACAGCGAGTTGGCCGAGGGCCGTCCTGTCATCTACAGCGGCAGCAAAGCCAGCGGCGGTCACGCCTTTATCTGTGACGGCTATGACGGTGAAGGCATGTTCCACATCAACTGGGGCTGGGACGGCATGAGCAACGGCTATTACCTGCTCAACGTGCTCAATCCCGACGCCCAGGGCACCGGCAGCGCAAGCGAAGCTTACGGCTACATCTATGGCCAGTATATTGTTGCCGGTATCGAGCCTGGCGAGGGAAACAGCGAGTTTGCACTTACCGCAGTCGATGTTGCGCTCAACAGCGCTGTCACAAGCCGCGTGTCGAACAATGCTAACTTCTCAGCAAATGTAAATGGCAAATTCTTCAACTATACCGCCGAGACGATGAGTGTCAGCTTTGGCTGGGGTCTCTATCAAGACGATGAGCTGATTTCGGTTCTTTTCAATAGCGCCATCTCTTCGCTCCCGCCCAACTATTACATGACCACCAACAACCAAGAGTTGAGTTTCGGTAAGGGCATCACCAGCGGCACCTACCGCATTGTGCCTATGTATAGTGAGTTGTATGCCAACAACTGGCGTCCGTGTAAGGGTGCCGAAGTAAATTACATTGAGGTGACCATCGACGGCGACGAGTGCACCGTCATCGGGCAGGGCACTGCAGGCGCTCGAGACTATGTGGTTAACAGCATCACCTGTAACGGCTCGTTGCACCATGGCCGCCCCGTGGATCTTGCGGTTAACATGACCAACAACGGCTACTCACAAAACGACCTGCTCTACATGTCCGTTAACGGATCGTTCTACTCATCAGCCTATCTGGGCCTCGAACATGGCGAGACCGATGACATCATGTTCAGGTTCCTGCCCACAACAGCCGGCACCTACACGTGTACCTTCTCGTTTAACCAGGACGGCAGCGATCCCATCGCCATCACAACGATCACTGTGGATGAGATGCCCGCCGCCAACCTGAGCATAACTTCTGAGGTGCTCAACGTCACCGACGCCCAGAACCGCATTGTGACCAGTGACAAGTTCAGCCTGAAACTTAACATCACTAACAATAGTGCTACAGCCTATAACGATGACATCACGGTGAAACTTTACAGGAGAAGCAACGGCAACTCGGGCAGCAATGTACAGGTAATGAACCAGCTCGTCAATGTTCCGGCAGGTCAATCCACTATGGTGCAGTTCGACATGGACAATGTCATGGATGGCTGGGAGTACTTCGCCGCTATATACTATTATAGCGCAGGGCAGATGGTTCGGTCCACAACCACACAGTTCTATACCATTGTATTCCCTGCCGAACCCCAATTCACCACAGGTGACGTGAACGATGACGGCGCAGTTAACATCGCTGATGTCACTGCCCTGATCGATTACCTGTTGGGCAGCGGAAATACGGTCAACGAACTCGCCGCCGACGTGAACGGCGACCAGAGCATCAACATTGCTGATGTGACGGCGTTGATTGACATGCTCCTGAGCAACTAAGCTATCTGGGGGCTGTCAGGCATGAAATGACAATGGGGCTGGTCGCGTGGCGACTTGCCCCATTGTTTTTGTTGTGGGTTGGTTGCGGTTAGTTTTCCTGACGGCGACCCAGCGGGATGGAGAGGCCGAAGAGGGCGTTGCAGCACTTGGTCTTCATGCCAGTGAACATGTAGTCGGTGCCCACGAACAGGGGCCCTAGCTTGATGCCAAAACCAAAGGACTTGCCGCCGCACAGGATGGGTGAATAGCTGGCGGTGAGTCCTACCAGGTTGCTGGGCTTGTAGTTGACCGACATGGTGAGTTCGCTCTCGTTGGTGATGCGGGCAAAATAGTTGGTATAGAGCACGCCCACGCTCAGCTTGTCTTCCAAGAAGGAGTAGTCGGCGCCCAGCACGAGCGATGAGTTCAAGTGTGTGGTGCGGGACTTGACGGCACTCTCGTCGATGTTGAGGCGCAACAGATCGAGATTGAGCGCCTTGCTGGAGGCCATGATGCCATAGAATTGCGCTACATCACTGGGGTTGCTGCTGTCAAAGTTCTGGACCTCGGCATTGGACTGTGCCACGGTGGTGGCCCCTTTGGACCAATTGATGAAACCGACATCGACCAATGCTGCCGAGAGGGTGAGGCCGTCGATAACCTGTCCTGCCACACCGATGTCAAAACCGGCGCCAATGCCGGCAATGCCCATGTGCTTGGTGTTGTAATCCACTTCATCGATATAGCCCTGGCTATTGGTCTCGTACTCGAGTCCCTCCATCGAACTCTCAAGCCTGGCATCGACCTCGATCGAGGACGTGCCACTGGCACCCATCAGCTGCTCGGGTTTCGGATTCCTCCAGTCGATGTTGGGGTCCACGCCCTCCAAGTTGGTCTTGACTACCGCCTTGTTGATTTTGAGACGGGCATTGCCCAGTCCCAGCAGGCCCTTGACACGCAGGCCGGCACTGAAGCGGTCGCTGAAGCGCCTGGTGTAGCCCACTGCGATTTCACTATAGGCATTGACATTGAGTTCATGCTGGCCCAGGTCGCGCACATAATTGGAATAGTCGACAGCCTGCAAGCCGCGCACGTCCCTCAAGAACGAGAACATGCCGCGTTGCACGTTCATGTCACCGTCCACTTTCACGCTCATGCCGATGGTCCAGAACGATTTCGGACTCTGCCACCACCCCACAGTTAGCACATCGGTGCCGGCGTTGGCTAACGCACGATTATCGTCCTTAAGGTTGTTCACGAAGCGGTCGCTGGCAAAGTAGTCGGCATCATCCTTGTTCTTGATGATGTCCACCACATCTTCGAGGCCCAGAGAGTTAGACCTCATGGCAGCGTTGACATGGCCGATGCCGGGCAGGTGAACAAAGCCCTTGACAGGAGCCATGGCGGGATTCAACTGCAGGCGGTACTGGGCAACATCCATAAAATAGGACGTGCGCAGGTACTGGGCACTGGCGGCAGATGAGCACGCCAGCAGCACGATGGCAGCCAACAGCCCGCGGCAGAAAGAAGAACGGCAGTTAAGTTTCATCTTGTTATCGTTTTGGTTATTATGTTCTTTATCGAGAGAGGCACTTGTGGGCACTCCGCACACGACAAAGGTACCACTTTTTTATTACACAGCCACCAATAGGGGTCAAAATGTGAAAAGAGCGGCCGCCCTAGCCGAAGGATTTAAAAAACGACCACTTCCTGTTAGAGGGAAGCAGCCGCATTTGTAGTTTTGTTGATAACGTCTTGCGATTATTCGCCGGGAGCGATAGCACCGGTGGGGCAAGCGTCAGCGCAAGTACCGCAATCCAAGCAGGTGTCGGGGTCGATCGAATAGATGTCACCTTCCTTGATGGCGTCAGCGGGACATACACTCTGGCAAGTTCCACATGCTACGCAGCTATCAGAAATTACATAAGCCATACTAGTGTGATTTTAAAGTGAAATAGTTAATAATAGTGTTGTAAAAGTAAACAGTACGACAAAAGTAGTGCTTTTATTTGAACTGAAAAGCATTTTTCAGTGTTTTTTACTGGTCAGTGTTCATTTTTTTGCAATTTATGCCGTTTGTTCACGGGAATTTTGTACCTTTGATGTGAGAGATGCCGAAAGGTTTAATTCGGCTCGCAAATTTCGCATCAGCAATGGACACAACCGACTGGAAAGACGCGCTGGGCAAAGCGTTTAACATGCCCGTCCCCGAGGCTGGGGACAACACTCCCGACGAGGGCGAGCAGGCTGCCAACGACAAGGGTGACGCCCTGCAGCAGCAAGGGGCCCGCCGCCTGAGCATCGTGCTGGAACGCAAGGGCCGCGGCGGCAAGCAGGCGACGATTGTCACCGGCTTTGTCGCCGATGACGAGGCGGTCAAGCAGGTGGCTTCGCAGCTCAAACGCAAGCTGGGCGTGGGCGGCAGTGCCCGCGGCGGCGAAATCTTGATCCAGGGCGACTTCAGGCAACGCGTGGCCGAGGAGTTGAGGGCGTTAGGCTTTAAGTGTTAGGCTTCAGGTTTTAGGCTTTAGGACGATGAGGGATAATACACGCAATCTGTTGGTCATCAAGGCGTCGGCGGGGTCGGGAAAGACCTATGCCCTGGCCAAGGAATATATCAAGCATCTGCTGTTCACCACGAGTGAGGACGGCTCGGGCCGCATTGTGCCACGGCGCCGCCCTGGTGACACGCGCCCGCTCAATGCCCACCGTCTGCTGCTGGCCATCACGTTCACCAACAAGGCCACCGACCAGATGAAAAGCCGCATCGTCAAGGAATTGCACCGCCTGTCGCAACCCGGCGTGAAGAGCGACTATCTGCAGGACTTCATGGACGAGACCGGACTGGACGAGACGACTGTGCGCACGCTGGCGCGCCAGGCGTTGAGCGAATTGCTGTTTGACTACAGCAACTTCAACGTGAGCACCATCGACTCGTTTTTCCAGAGCATCCTGCGCAACTTTGCACGAGAGCTGGACCGCGACTTCAACTACGACATCCAGCTCGACGAGAAATATGCCGTGCGGGCAGCGACCCACAGTTTCCTGCTCACGCTGGGCAGGTCACCCGTCGTTACGGCAGTGGACAAGTGGGTCAAAGAGTACCAGCGCCACCTGATCAACGACAAAGCCAAGACCAAGCAGTGGAAATTCTTCAGGGATGATGGCGGCAACCTGAGCGAGTTTGCCAACATCATCAACAGCGAGGAATTCCGCGGCAAGATGGACGAGATACGCAACTATCTGGGCTCGGTGGACGAGAACGGCGAGTTTGTGAGCGACTTCGGGCCCATCCAGCGCTTCAAGGCATGGATCAACCACCAGATTGATGCTCAAGAGGAGCGCATCGTCCAATCTGACGCCGAACTCACCCAGTATCTGGCACCCATGGCCAGCGCGCTCAAGGGTGCCCTGTCCAACTTTTATGAGAAAGGGGTATATGCTGCCAAATCACCCCTCAAGGACGCCGACGAGACCAAAATTGCCAGTCAGTTCCGCAAGGGACAAGAACCTGACGACAGCGTCATCGCCCACATCACCCAGCTGGTGGCCCGCCACTTCAACGGCGAGCGTTTCGTCACCTTCCTGCAAGCCATCGGGAACAACTTGGGACTGCTGGGCATGCTGGGCATGATCGACGTGCACCTGGAGCGCTTTCGCCACGAGACCAACTCCATCCTCATCGGCGACACCAACGAGCTCATCGGCACCGTGCTGGAGAGCGGATCGGCCTTCGTGTATGAGCGCGTGGGGTCATCGGTTTCCCATTTCATGATCGACGAGTTCCAGGACACGAGTTCCAAGCAATATGACAACTTCAAGGGGCTGCTGCACGAGAGTCTGGCGAGCGGCAACTTCAACATGCTCATCGGCGACGCCAAGCAATCGATCTACCGCTTCCGCAATGCCGACCCGACCGTTTTCCGCGAGAAGGTGGACCTGGACTTCAAGAACGACATCACCGACGGCCTGGACGACGACAGCCGTCCTGCCCCCGGCGAACCCACCTCGACCAACTACCGCAGCTGCCGCCACATCATCGAGTTCAACAACAGCCTGTTTGAGCACATCAGCCAACACTATGCCGACCAGCCGATGATTACCGGCACCTATCGGGATTACCTCCAAGGCATGCCCCCGGGCATCGACGAGAAGAAACTGCCCGGATATGTGAGGCTGTACACGGACAATTACCACGAGCTGGCCAAGGACGAGTTCATCCGCGGCATCCTGGCCGAGCAGGGAGATCTGCCTGGCGAGGGCGATTCGCAAAACAGCATCGACACCCTGAAACTGCTGCCCGCCTACCTGATGAAGCTGCACCAGCGCTACCAGTGGGGACAAATAGGCATCCTGGTCTATACCAACTCCGACGGCCAGCAGGTGGTGCAGCGCATCCTTGAATATAACCAGCGCACGTCAGGAGAGCAGATCAAGGTCATTTCGGGCGAGTCGCTGCTGCTCAACAACTCCCCCATCATCAGACGCATCATCGCCATGCTGCGCTTCATCGATGCCTGCCAGTTCACTGCCAGCGAGGATGCTGAAACCGATGAAGAAGAACAGGTGGACGAGACTGTCAAAAGGATGCGCGAGAGCATCAGGCGCAAACTGCTGAACGACCAACGGCTGTATGCCGGCCTCAGCCGCTTCATCCAAGCCATCGCGGCACGTCCACAGCAAGACGACATCACGCCTGCCGAGGCCGGCGCCATCCTTGCCCAAAGCATGGACGCCGTGGCCCAGAGCGGCAATGAAGGCGACACCCCGCAGGACGGCTTTGCCCGCACACTGGTAGAACTGCTGCCCAGCAACGGCGAACTCGCCACGCTATCGAGCATCATCGAGACCATCATCGCCCACTTCAAGCGTGAGACCGCCACTGGCGATGGAGAGAACGACCTGGACCGCGAGACGGCTTTCCTGCTGGCATTCCAGGACATGGTGTCGCAATTCTGCTCGCAGCGCAACGGCGGCAGCGTGCGGGAATTCCTGCGCTACTGGGACGAGAAAAAGGACTCGCTGGCGATGAGTAGTGACGAGAACGGCGACTCGGTGAACGTGATGACCATCCACAAGGCCAAAGGTCTGGAATTTGACTGCGTGGTGCTGCCGTTTGCCAACTGGCAGCTTGACGGCAACTACCGCGAGGACAAGTATTGGGTCACACGCGAGGTGTTTATCGACGCCTTGAGCGGCCTGCCCCTGGAGGGAGGGTTGCCTGACGGCGACATCGTGCCGCCCCTAGTGCGCATCGACGCCACAGTGACCAGCCAGCTCATCGAGCAGGGCGTCATCGGCGGCAAGATGCGCGACTTTGTCAACAAGTGCGTGAGTGATGCGACCATCGACAACCTGAACAAGACCTATGTGGCCATGACCCGCCCATGCATCGATATGCACATCTTTTGCGGGACCGATGCCGACCGTAAGCACCACAATCACCTGAAACCGCTGCTCACCGGCTTCGCCCAGAGCGCTGGCACGATGCGCGCCATCACCCTGCCCGACGGCACCGCCGATAGCTGGTTTGAGTACGGGCGGCCGTCCTCGGCAGCCGAGATTGCCGCCTTCAAGCGGGCACAAGAGGAGCGGGACCAGGAGGAAGCGCCGCTGAGCATTCCCATCACGGGTTACACCGTGAGCGACATACCCGCCGAATTGCGCGTCAGGAGCGAAAACGTCTCCAGCTCGCACATCGATGCCGGCATCAGGCTCCATAGCCTGCTGAGCCGCATCGGCGACCGCAGCGACGTGGAACGCGTCATTGCACAAGGTCTGAAACAGGGCACCATCAACAACGACGAGAACGACCTGTGCGGCCTAGCCAGTGTCAACGCCCACATGCGCGACCCCATCATGGACGAGCGATGCCGCGTTGCGGCCTGGTTTGACCCCGCCAACAAGGTCTATAGCGAACGCACCATCACCACAGCCAACCCCAAGGCCAAAGACGGCATCGAGAACCTGCGTCCCGACCGCATCGTACGCCGTCCCGACGGCCGCCTGCTGGTCATCGACTACAAGACCGGCCAGCGCGACGACAAGAAGTACTGCTCCAAGATGAAACGGTACATGGACAAGCTGCACGAGATGGGCATGGCCCCCAAAGGGATTGAGGGGCGCATCTGGTACACCACCCTCGACACCATCATCGACGAGAACGGCATGGAGTTGGGGTTTTGTTTGGATTAGAAATTAGTGATTAGAGAGATATGAATAGACGAGAAATGATCAAGATGACGGGGGCAGCAGCCGTGGGTGCCACGGTGCTGGGACTGCCCGTGGGCGCCAGTGCCCAAGAGAACAGTGACAATCGTGCAAATCCCCATCGCAAGCGCCTGAAGGTGCTGGCCATCGGGGCACATCCCGACGATCCCGAGACGTGCTGCGGCGGCACCATGTGCCTGCTGACCGAGGCGGGCCACGAGGTGGTGTGCGTCTATCTCACGCGCGGTGAGGCCGGCATTCCCGGCATGAGCCACAGCGAAGCCGCCGCCGTCCGCGTGGTGGAGAGCGAGAACGCCTGCAAGGTGACCGGTGCGCGTCACATCTTCATGAGTCAGGTGGACGGCAACACCGAGGTGAACCTGGATCGCTACAAGGAAATGCGCGAGCTCATCGACCGCGAGAATCCCGACGTAGTGTTGACCCATTGGCCACTTGACGGACACCGCGACCACGCCTGCTGCGGCATCCTGGTGATGGACGCCTGGCGACGCCTCGACCGCCGTTTCAAGCTGTTCTATTTCGAGGCCATGTCGGGCACGCAGAGCCAGATGTTCCACCCCACCCACTGGGTCAACATCGAGAGCGTGCTGGAACGCAAACACGAGGCCTGCAACTGCCATGTGAGCCAGCACATGGAGGACATCTACGAGTGGCACGGCCCCATGGAGAAATTCCGCGGCCTGGAATGCCGCTGCAACGCTGCCGAGGCCTTCATGCAGCACAGCGACGCCCTCCCCACCCTGCCCTGACCAGCCTGCAGCAGAATTCAAGCCTACTAAAAAACAACGTGGCGCGGGAAACAGTCCCGTGCCACGTTATTTATTGGGGTAATTTTCTAAAAGGAGAGGGAGACGCCGCCCATGAAGCCGATGCGCTGTGCACCCATGCCGTAGAGGATGTCGTAGCGGCGGTTCAGCAGGTTGTGGGCCTCAAGCCACAGGGCAACGGTGCTGTTGAGACGGTAGTTAGCCCCGGCGTGCAGGTTGATGACGTCGTCCATCTTGAGGAAGTTATAGTTCTCGGGCATGACGATATCGCCATCGTAGTAAGACTTATTACCGAACAATGCCAAACGGCCACCACGGTACTCGAGACCGACATCGAAGGTCAAAGGACGCCAGGGGTTCACCTTGATGTCGATGTTGGCGACGGTCGAGGCACGGTCCACGCCCAGCTTGTAATTGTTATAATGCTTGTCGTTGCTGTAAATCTCATCGTCGTGGGGAGCATACTTCAGGTCAGCAGTCAACTCGATGAGTGAGCGGTACTTGTAGTTCACCTCGGCGCTGATATAGTAGCCGCGGCCGTCGATGACCTTATAGGTAGTCATCATGCCCATATAATAGGCTTGCTCAGGATAGGTTCTCCAGTAGCAGATGCCTGGCTGGTCCTTGACGATGGCATAGCCCACCGATGCCTTGGCGCTCAGGCCCTGGAAGGGTCCCACCTTGACGCCGGCTTCGGCATCCAGCGGAGTATAGATGCTACCGTACATCAGCAGGGGCATGTCGTAGCGGTGATTGTAATAATGTGTGGGCACACGATAGCCTAGGTTCTTGCCGCCCAAGGCGTTGGCAAACACGGTAAAACCGTCGACCAGCGCGAGATTGAAGCGCACATTGGGCGAGATGCGGAAAGCGGCACCGTCGCTGAAGCTGATGTGGCCGTTCAAGCCCAGCTGCAGTTTGTACATGTCGCCACGGATGGTGTAGGTGGGCGATAGGGTAATCATGCCGACCTCGTCGAACAAGTCATAGTCGCTGCCTGTCTTGGCCTTGGTGCCGCGGCTCAGGTATTCGCCCTTGATGCCGAGGGCGGCCGTCGAGAGTTCGTTGATGTCATAGCTGCCTGCCAGGTTCAGGATGCCCCAATTATCGTGGGCGCCATGCTTGTACAGGTCGTTGAACGACTTGTCGTAGCCGGCGTGGCCATACTGCAGGCCCACGTTGTAGTTCACGGGATTGTCACGCAGCATGAAGCGGCTCTTCCAACCGGCATTCAGGTTGAAATCAGAGAACGTCTGCTTCTCGGTGTCCCAGTTGAAGGGTGCACTGGGTCTATCGGTATTGGTTCCATTAAAATCAAAATAGTGATACTGGCTCCAACCGCCATAGTGGTTGTAGATGTCGATATGGCCCTTGGCGCCCAGGGTGAGGGTACCGTTGCCGATGCCGCGGCTGTAGTCCACAGCCAGGGTGTTGTCGTTGTACTTCTGCTTCAGGCGGTTCTCGTCAAGGCTGATAACCTTGCTGGAGTTCTTGCCGTTCCAGGTGCTGTTGTGGTTGAACCACACGCCCAGTTTCTCGCGCTCCTCGTCAATGAGGCGATATCCGAAATCCACGCGGAAGTTGGCCTGTGTGCCACCGCCCAGGTCCAGATAACCGCGCTTGTCGCTGAAGTTGTGGGCCGTGCGGTAGCCGTAGGGCAGCAAGGTGGGAATCGTGGTGGGGACATCGATGGGCGAAGTGAGGTCGCTGTAGCCCAGCTGGGTCTTTTGGCCCGACGGAGCGGGAGTCTTGACCTTGGGGAGCTCGTTTTTCTTGACCGCCTTCTTCTCGAGGGGTGCGATGTCCTTCTCGAGGGTGATCTCCTTGTTCAAGTTGGTTTTTTCCTGGGCCATTGCCCCGTTCAGGGCGAATGCAGCCAGCAACATGCCAATATATATCTTCTTCATAACTATACTATGATGTGTGATGCTGTTGTTTAATTCTTGGACTTGGTGCTCTTTTTCTTGCCGTTGTCGGAGCTGGAGTTGGACGTGGAGCCGGCATTGCTGCCTTTCCACTTGTTCAAGCGCGTGTCGATGGCGTTGAAGATCTCCTTCTCCTTGCCGGGATAGCTGCTCTTAAGGCTCTGGAGGTACTCGCGGGCCTGTGACACGTTACCCTGCTTGTGATATACATCGGCCAGGGTGATGAAGGCCTTGGCCAGCCAGTAGGAGTGCGACGTGCCCTTGTCGATGAGGGCGTTGACCGTCTGCTCGGCACCCTGCAGGTCACCCATCTCATACTGCATCTGGGCGAGTTCATAGGCTGCCTGAGCACCATACTCGTTGGAGGGATCCTTGGCGAGCGTCCTGAAGGCGGCCTCGGCATCGCGGGTGTTGCCCACCTGGGCGAGCGAGAGCGCGCGGTCGAGCGTCACTTCCTTCTCCTCGTTGGCGGTGAGGCCGCCGCGGTCGAGCAGGCTGCCCGAGATGTTGCGCACCTCATTCCAATTGCCCATCTGCTTGGCGACACGCATCGCACCCAGCAGGGCGAGAGTGCGGTTATCGTCGCTGGTAGCCCTTTCGGCCAGGTCCTTGTAGCTCTGGAGGGCTTCATTGAACTTGCCCTGACGGGTGAAGATGTCGCTGCGCATGGCGATAGCGTCCTGGGCATAGGAAGCGTCACCGCCGCCCTGGAGCGACTCGTCGATGGCGGCCAGCGCTTCGTTGTAATTGCCCTTGCCGTAGTGGTATCGGGCGATGTAGTATTTGGCCTTGGCGACATAGGCGCCGGCGGGATAGTTCTTGAGGTACTGCTGCATCTTGTCGATGTTGGGTCGCACGTCGGTGGCGGCCTTCTCGGCGGCCTCAAAGGTGAGGCGCTCAACCTCGTTCACGTCGATCTTGGGCGCATTGGGGATGCCGTTCAGGAACTTGCCGAACTCGGCCAGCTGTCCGCGGTCGGCATAGATGAGCTTCATGTCCTCGGCAGCGGCCTGAGCCTCGTCGCTGGTGGGATACTGGCTGATAACCTTCTTGTAGGCCTCGATGGCGGCATCCTCCTTGTCCATGCTCTTGTTGACCAGAGCGGTCTGGAGCAGACCCTTGCGGGCCTCGACGCTCTTGGGGTAGTTCTTCAACAGGGTGGCATAGGTGCTGAGGGCGTCATTGTTCTTGCCCAGCAGGGCCTGCGCATTGCCCTTCTCGAGCATGGCCTGCGGAGCGAGGTCGCTCTTGGGATAGGCTGCGATGAGGGCATCCATCTGGTTGATTTCATCGGCATACTGGTGGTTGAGGCCCATCATCATGCCTTTTTGATACATCGAGTAGTCGCCGCTGGTGTTCTTGCCCAGTCGCATGGCCTGGTCGTAGGACATCTGGGCGCCGCCGAAGTCGCGAGCATAGTACTGGGTGTCGCCGATGCGGTTATAGGCATCGGCCATCAGGTCGGAGTTCAGCTGCTTGCTGGCCACAGCATTCTGGAAAGCCGATTTGGCCTCGGAATAGCGCTTCTGCTCATAGAGGCTGTAGCCCAGGTTGTACTGTGCCAGGCCGTAGTTCTCGTCACTCTTGTCGATGGCCTTGACATACTCCTGCTGGTACTTGGACGCCTCCTTGAAGTCACCTTCACGGTACTTGGCCTCGGCCAGCCACAGGCGACTCTCGTTGAGAGCGGTCTTGTCGTAGTTACCCACGGCGATGGCCTGCTTGAAGTACTGGTCGGCCTCCTTGTTGCGGTTGTTGGCCATGGCCTGCACACCCATGTTGTAGAGGATGCGCTGCTTGGCCTTGAGTACCTTGGTGCCCGGCTTGTTGATGCGGTTGATGCTGGTGAGGGCGCGCTGGTAGTCGGTGGTGCCCATGTAGGCATCGACCAGGTAGTCCTCCACATTATCCTTATAACGCGAGTTGGGATACTCGTTGATGAAGTTCTCGAACAGGTCCACACTCTTGTCGAACGGTGTGCGTGCGCCCTTGCTCACACCGACGGCATAGTTGTAGTAGGCCGTCTCCCTGACGCCCTTGTCACAATCCATCATGGCTGCCTGCTGGAAGGCCATGTTGGCACCGTTCAGGTCGTTGAGCTGCCGCTTGGCCTGTCCCATGTACAGATAGGCGCTCTGGGCCAGGGCATCGCTGCCGTCGGTCACGTGCAGCATGTTGTCGACCACGGCCTGGTAGTTGCCGTCGCGGTAGTCGAGCACGCCCATGGTGTAGGCGGCGGTGCGGTAAGGCTCACCCTCGGGGTTGTCCAGGTAGCGGCGCAGGTAGGTTCGCGCCTGGCGGTCGTTGCCCAGATGGTAGTAGCTCTCGCCCACGATGCGGTTGAGCTCGGCGTCAAAGTAGTCGTTGCCATGCTGGTCGAGCAGAGCCGTGCCGGCGGCAATCACGTCGTTATAGTGTTTCTTGTTATACTCAATCTGGGTGAGGTAGTACTGTGACTGATAGCCCAGCTCGGAGCCCTCGGGGATGCGGCTGAACTTCTCGATAGCCTCGTCGTAGTCGCCCTGGGCATAGTCCAGATAAGCCTTGTAGAACTCGCTGGCACCGGCATAGCGCGTGCTGCGGTCCAGCTCGTTGTACTGGCGCTCGGCCTCATGGTAGTTGCCCAGTCGCAGGTTACAGTAGGCGCGGCGGTATTCCAAGTCCTCATCGCTATTGAGGTCGAGCGCGCGGTTGCGCACGAGCGAATAGCTGAACAGGGCACTCTCCCACTGGCCGCGATAGAAGTAGTAGTTACCGATCTTCATCTGGGCCTCCACGGCCTTGGTCGAAGCGGGATACTGATCGATGAAGCGCTGCAGGGCCATCAGGCTGCCGTCGTCGCCCCGCTCAAAACGGCTCAGGGCGATGTAGTAGTCGGCCTGCTCACGCATCGAGGCGTCGGCGGGCAGCTGCTTCATGTGCTCGAGCTGGTCGATGGCTCCCACATAATTGTGCGATTCATACATCTGCTTGCCGCGCTCGAGATAGCCGGCGGCCTCACTCGACATCACGCCAGGCTGTGCCATGGCCACCATGGGTGCGGCCACAAGCACCGAGAATAAGATTTTTTTCATCTTCTCCATTATGTCATTATTTAGTTATTTACTTGATAATTAGCGCCCACGACTAGGGCACAGATTGCCGTTCACATCAATATTAACTGCAAATTTAACAATAAATTGCCATTCAGCGCTTAACGCGGGTCTAAAATAATGCTAAAAATACATAATGCATGCACAGGCCCGCGATTTGGGACGGCATGAGAGCGGCACTGCTGACCAAGTATCCGATTTGGGCTCCGGAGAAGAAAAAGCGAGAAAAAACGACAACTTTTTTGCTGGTATGCAAAAAATAACTACCTTTGCGTGTTTATTTGGCGAAATGCCCTAAAAAAGAGAGAAATAACGTAATATAAATAATTGTAAATGGCTACATTAGAGAAAATTAGGCAGAGGAAGAAGATCCTCGCCATCGTAATCGGTGCCGCCTTGCTTGCATTCATTATCGAGGTTGGAATCGAGGCCATCGGCCGTTCCGGTGGCAACAGCGCAGCCGCAAAAGTCGGCAATGAGAAAATTGACATTATGGCATTCCAGCGCCGTGTTGAGCAGGAGGCCGCCAATGATCAGCAGAACAACCAGCAGACCGATCCCGCCCTGCGTCAGCAGCAGGTGCTGGACGAGATGATCAACGAGAAGCTCCTCGACCAGGAGTTTGAGAAGTTGGGCATCTACGTCAGCGACAAGGAGATCAGTGAGCTGATGATTGGTAAGAATCCCGCTCCTCCCGTGGTACAGTTTGCCCAGCAGGTAGGCGCCAAGTCGCCCGCCGAGCTGTATGACTTCATCATGAACCCCGGCAAACAGGGTGTTCAGGAGTCGCAAGTGGCAGAACTGCGCAACGAGTGGAACAAGCTGAAAGACGACATCACCAAGCGATACAGGTTCGCCAAGCTGCAGAACCTGATGGCCGGTTGCATCCAGCCCAATGACCTGGACCTGGCCCAGATCCAGAACGACGAGTCGATGACCAACGTCATCACCTTCGCCAAGAAGGACTATGCATCGCTGCCCGATGACAAATATCCCGTTAGTGACGAGGAGCTGAAGGCTGAGTGGGAGAAGCTCAAACCCATGTTCAAGACTGAGGAAGAGACCCGCTTGATTCACTACATCGCCGTGAACATCGATCCCAGCCAGGAGGACATCGCTGCTGCCAAGAAGATCGCCGACGCCGCTTACATCGCCCTGCAGAAGGGTCGTGGCGTTGATTCGGTACGCCTATTGGGAACCGTCCAGATCGACACCGCCAAGATGGTGCAGAAGGACATGCCCGCCAAGGTGCGTGACTTCTTTGCCAGCGCTGCTGTGGGCACCACCCGCCGCGACACCACCACCGGTGAGACCCGCCACGTGATGTACAAGCTCATCAACAAGGAGGTGAGCCTCGACTCGGTAGAGCTGAGCTACGTGATTGCACAGGGTGACGCCAAGTTCCAGAAGAGCATCCTCGATCAGCTCAACGCAGGCAAGAGCCTGGACGAGCTCAAGAAGGCCAATGCCCAGAAGGTGGACGGCAAGCTCAAAGAGTGGCAGCGCATCTACAATGCTCCCGACTCGATGAGGGCTAAGATCGCCAACGCCGGTGAAGGTTACTTCGTTTACAACAGCGGTGAGCAGGGCGCTACCCTGATGAAGGTGGAGAGCAAGAAGGCTGCCAAGACTTTCTACACGCTCGCTACCATCAGCTATGACGCTTATGCCAGCACCAAGACCAGCGACGGTCTGCGCGACAAGCTTCAGGACTTCCTGAACAAGAACAAGACCGCCAAGGCCTTTGAGGAGAATGCCGCTAAGGCCGGTTACAACGCCGTTGAGATGATGATCAGCCCGAGCACCGCTCAGCTGGGTCTGGGTATGTACGGCCAGGGCGCCATCAAGGACAGCCGCAAGGCCATCAAGTGGGCGTTTGACAACAAGAAGGATATGGTATCGCCCATCTTCAGCGACAACAACGACGTGCTGGTTGCCGTTGCCCTCGACGACATCTATGCCGACGGCTACCTGCCCTACAACTTCACTCAGGGCAAGGAGATGCTGACCAAGCGCGTGCGCAACAGCAAGAAGGGTGACGCCTTGATGAAGCAGTATCAGGGCAAGGCCAAGGATCTGAACGGTTATGCCGCAGCCATGGGCTCGCAGATTGACACCGTGAGCATCGTGTTTGCCGCCAACAGCGATCCCAAGCTGGGTAACGAGCCCGGCCTGATCGGTCGCATGGCAGCCGCCAAGCAGGGTGCCCTGCAGGGTCCCTGGAAGGGCGAGAACGCTGTATTTGTTTACCAGGTTGTAAAGCAGGAGAAGTCCAACTACAATCCCAGCAAGGAAGAGTTGAAGAGCCGCTTTGCACAGAGCCGCGGTAACCAGGTGATGGCCAACCCGCGTAACATCTACAACATCCTGTCCAAGGCCACCAAGGTGAAGAAACGCCTGATTGACTTCTATTGATACCAATAGACGCGACAGCATCATCAAGTCCCGCCGGCATCCCGCCAGCGGGACTTGTTTTTAGGGTGAAAATGCATTTTTATCGCGTCAAGGACAGCACAATTCAAAAAAATAGCCTATCTTTGGAGGTTAAACCAAAACATCACCTTTTTTCATGTCAACAGTTAACGAGCGACAAGAGGAAATCATCGAGGAATTTGAGGGTCTGGACGACTGGATGGACCGTTATGCGGTCATCATCGACATGGGCAACGCCATGCCCGCGCTGGACGAGCAGTACAAGACGGCCGACAACCTGATTGACGGCTGCCAGAGCCGTGTGTGGCTGCAGGCCGACTGCATCGACGGCAAGATGCGCCTGCAGGCCGACAGCGACGCCATCATCGTCAAGGGCATCATCTCGATGCTGGTGCGCGTGCTCGACAGCGCCACACCCCAGGAGGTGCTCGACGCCGACCTGTACTTCATCGAGCGCATCGGATTGAGGGAACATCTCTCCCCCACCCGCAGCAATGGCCTGCTGGCCATGGTGAAACAGATCCGCGCCTATGCCATCGCCTACCAGGCACGTGAGCACTCGGGCTGTTGAAACGACGACAACACATTATAATATTAATATATTAACCAAAAACCTAACAAATTATGTTTAAAAACCATCCCAAGGGGTTAATCCCCGCCGCGTTGAGCAACATGGGCGAGCGCTTCGGCTACTACATCATGAACGCCGTGCTGCTGCTGTTCCTGTGCTCCAAATTCGGTCTTGACGAGGGCACATCGGGCGCCATCTACAGCGTCTTCTATGCCGGTATCTACGTTTTGAGTCTTGTGGGCGGTTTCATTGCCGACCGCACCCAGAACTACAAGGGTACCATCCAGTGGGGTCTCGTAATCATGGCTGTTGGCTACGTGCTGCTGTCCATCCCCGTTGTCCACTCAGCCGGCAACCACATGTGGCTGCTCGTGTTCACCTGCGTGGCACTGTTCCTGATTGCCTTTGGTAACGGTCTGTTCAAAGGCAACCTGCAGGCTATCGTAGGTCAGATGTATGACAACATGGAGGCCGAAGCCGTTGCCGCCGGCAAGTCAGAGGAAGAGATCAAGTCGATCAAGGATCGCCGCGACTCTGGTTTCCAGATTTTCTACGTGTTCATTAACATCGGTGGTCTGATCGCCCCGTTCGTTGCCCCGTTGCTGCGCCAGTGGTGGCTCGGCGTCAAGGGTATGGTGTATGATGCAGGTCTTCCCGCATTGTGCCACCAGTACCTGAAAGAAGGTGCCAACATGGCCGGCGAACAGATGACCAACCTCACCGCACTGATGGAGAAGGTGAACCAGGGTGGTCTGGACATGACCGACATGACTGCCGCTTGCAACAGCTATCTTGAGGTGTTCAACACTGGTGTACACTACAGCTTTATTGCATCAGTAGTCGCCATGTTCATCTCTCTGTTTATCTTCATTGCCTTTAAGAAAATCTTCCCGACTCCCGCCAAGAAGGAGGCCGCTGCCGTCGAGCAGTACACTGCCGAGGAGAAGCGCGCCATGGCCAAGGAAATCAAGCAGCGCATGGCTGCCTTGTTTGCAGTGCTGGGCGTTTGCGTATTCTTCTGGCTGTCGTTCCACCAGAACGGCCAGTCGCTGTCGGTATTTGCTCGTGACTATGTCATCACCGACAAGATTGCTCCCGAGATCTGGCAAGCAGTGAACCCGTTCTTCGTGATTGTGCTCACCCCGATCATCATGGCTATCTTTGCCGCTCTGGCAAGGAAAGGAAAAGCAATTTCCACGCCTCGCAAGATTGTCATCGGTATGGCTATCACGGGTCTGGCTTACCTGTTCCTTGTACTGCTGAGCATGGCTTACGACTATCCCAATGGTGAGGCCTTCCGTGCTCTGGGCATTGACCAGCAGGCATCCATGAAGTCGCAGTGGTGGGTACTGATTGCCACCTATTTCTTCCTGACCGTAGCCGAGCTGTTCATTTCGCCGCTGGGTCTGTCGTTCGTTTCCAAGATTGCTCCCAAGCACCTGCAGGGTATCTGCCAGGGCTTGTGGCTGGGTGCTACCGCACTGGGCAACCTGTTCATCTGGATTGGCCCGGTTATGCTCAACAAGATGCCCAAGCTGTGGATGTGCTGGGCCGTCTTCCTGGTTATCTGCCTCGTCGCCATGGGTGTGATGTGGGGCATGGTAAGCTGGCTGGAGCGTGTCACCGGCGAGAAACAGTAATTCCCGAGCAACACATTATTTATAACTAATAAAAGGATCTAGAAGATCTAGGATGTCTAGATTTTCTAGATCCTTTGGTAAAAAAAAGACAATACTATGTTTGAGAACCAACCTAAAGGACTTTTCGCATTGGCACTGGCCAACACAGGCGAGCGCTTCGGCTACTACACGATGATCGCCGTTTTTGCGCTGTTCTTGAGGTCAAACTTCGGTTTCGACCCTAAATGGGCCGGGGAGATCTATGGTGATTTCCTCATGCTCGTCTATTTCCTCCCGATCGTCGGCGGTTACCTTGCCGACAAGTTCGGCTACGGCAAGATGGTGACCATCGGTATCATCATCATGTTCCTGGGCTACCTGCTGCTGTCGGTTCCCCTGGGCGGGCAGACCGTCGCCATCGTTGCGATGCTGGCTGCCCTGCTGCTCATCAGTTTGGGCACAGGCCTGTTCAAGGGCAACCTGCAGGTGATGGTGGGCAACCTGTATGACGACCCGCGTTACACCAACCAGCGCGATGCCGGCTTCTCGCTGTTCTACATGGCCATCAACATCGGTGCCCTGTTCGCGCCGACCGCTGCCGTGAAGATCACCGAATATGCCCAGACGCATCTGGGCTACACCGCTCCCGGCGAGGCCTATCACTTCGCCTTCATGGTGGCCTGTGCGTCGCTGGTGCTCTCGATTGCCATCTATTACCTGACACGCAACACCTTCCGTCACACCGAGGAGACCGGCAAGAAGGCCAGCAAGGCCGCTGCCGTCGCCAATGAGCCCGAACTGAGCAAGGAGGAGACCAAGGCCCGCATTGTGGCGCTGCTGCTCGTGTTCGCAGTGGTTATATTCTTCTGGATGGCGTTCCACCAGAACGGCCTGTCGTTGACTTACTTTGCCGACGAGTTCACTGCCAAGACCGCCTCGGGCGCGCACACCATGCCGTTTGACGTGATCAATCTGGTGATGCTCATCCTGATTGTCTATGCCGGCTTCTCGCTGTACGAGAGCAAGACGGGCAAGGGCAAGAGCATCTCGGCCGCCATCATCGTTGGCGCACTGGCCGTGCTGGGTTACAAGTACACCCGCGCAACGGGCACCATCGACATCTCGGCCCCGATTTTCCAGCAGTTCAACCCGTTCTATGTGGTAGCATTGACACCTGTGTCGATGGCCATCTTCACCTATCTGGCCAACAAGGGCAAAGAGCCCTCGGCACCGCGCAAGATCGCCTACGGTATGCTCGTGGCTGGTGCAGCGTTCTTTATCATGCTGTTCGCGTCCCGTGGTCTGCTCACACCCAACGAACAGGCAGCCCTTGCCGAGAACGGCCAACTTGGACCGCTGGTATCGCCTTACTGGCTGATTTCGACCTATCTGGTACTGACCTTTGGTGAGCTGTTGCTCTCGCCGATGGGCATCTCGTTCGTCAGCAAGGTGGCACCTCCCAAGTACAAGGGCCTGATGATGGGTGGCTGGTTTGGCGCCACCGCCATCGGCAACAAGCTGGTGAGCGTCGGCGGTTATCTGTGGGGTGACCTGCCCCTGTGGGCGGTTTGGACCGTGTTCATTGCCGTGTGCCTCGCCGCCGCCGTCTTCATGTTCGCCATGATGAAGCGCCTGGAGAAAGTGGCCAAGTAACCACAGCACTCACTGCGAGCCGGAGGCTCGCAATACGTTGACAAAGAGCCTTGCAAAAATCCGCAAATTTTGTGGATTTTTGTAGGGCTCTTTTGAGGTATTATTGCTAACTTTGTGAGTTGAAAAGAAGTATAACCATTAACAGCAGAATATCACTATGACAAAATTAGTTGACAGATTTTTGAAGTATGTGAAGTTCGACACCCAAAGTGACGAGCTCACCAACCTGACGCCGTCCACGCCCGGCCAAATGGTGTTTGCCAAGGAACTGGAGAAGGAATTGCATGCCATGGGCCTGAGTGACATCTCACTCGACGACAACGGCTATCTGTTCGCCACCCTGCCCGCCAACACCGACAAGGCTGTACCCACCATTGGCTTCATCGCCCACATGGACACGGCTCCCGACATGAGCGGCCACGACGTGAAACCCCGCATCGTGAAATATGAAGGCGCTCCCATCGTCCTGAGCGAGGAGCCCCGCATCGTGCTCGATCCGGCACAGTTCCCCGAGATGAATGACTATGTGGGCCAGGAATTCATTGTCACCAGCGGCGACACGCTGCTTGGCGCTGACGACAAGGCCGGCATTGCCGAAATCCTGAGCGCCGTTGAATGGCTGCAGGAACACCCCGAGGTAAAGCACGGCAACATCCGCGTGGGCTTCAATCCCGATGAGGAAATCGGCTTGGGCGCACACCACTTTGACGTGGAGAAATTCGGCTGCGACTGGGCATACACCATGGACGGTGGTGCCGTTGGCGAGCTGGAGTATGAGAACTTCAACGCTGCCAGCGCCAAAATCACGTTCAAGGGCCTGAACGTCCATCCCGGAGCCGCCAAGCACAAGATGCTGAACTCGATGCGCGTCGCCTTGCAGTTCGCCACCATGCTGCCGCGCTGGGAGACGCCCGAGCACACCGAAGGGTATGAGGGATTTTACCACCTCATCAGCATGCAGGGCAGCGTGGAGCAGACCACGTTGAGCTACATCATCCGCGACCATGACCGTGCCCGCTTCGAGAGCCGCAAACGCGAAATCGAGCACCTGTGCCGCAAAATCAACTGCGAGTTCCCCGACTGCGCCAGCTGCGAAATCAAGGACCAGTACTACAACATGCGCGAGAAGATTGAGCCGGTGATGAACATCATCGAAATCGCCAAGCAGGCCATGGAGAATGCTGGCGTGACGCCCAAGGTGCAACCCATCCGCGGCGGCACGGACGGCGCCCAACTGTCGTTCAAGAACCTGCCCTGCCCCAATATCTTTGCCGGCGGCATGAACATGCACGGCCGCTTCGAGTACGTGCCCATCCCCTCGATGGAAAAGGCGATGAACACCATCATCGAGATCTGCAAAATCGTGGCAGAGTAAAGGCTCGTTGACATCTTTCTAGCAACCTCATCATTAAGGACCTTAGTAGCTTAAGGTCCTTAATGTTTTCGCATAAAGGCAAAAAACAGCCAATAAATTTGGCTGGTAGCGAAATTTGCTATACCTTTGCACCGCTTTTTGGGAGATTCGCTAGCTCAGCAGGTAGAGCACATCCCTTTTAAGGATGGGGTCGTGGGTTCGAGCCCCACGCGAATCACTCATCGGGAACGCAGTCCGTAAGGGCTGCGTTTTTGTTTTGCTTCATGACAGGGAGGATATAGAAGAGGGCTCCGGCAAGTTGTGTGCTGCCGGAGCCCTCTTTAGGCGTATTACCCTCTATTTCAAGGGAATTTTATCAGTTCTTAAGGATGATGTCGATAACCGAATTCACGTCAGCGATGTTTACCTCGTAGTCATCGTTCACGTAGGCACGACCCAGGTAAGTGCTAGGATCGGTATAGCCCAGGATTACGTCAATCAGGCAGTTCACGTCGGCGATGTTGACCTCACCGTCACCGTTAACGTCTCCATCGATGCGGGGGACGAAGACGTTCTCATCGAGGTAAGCCATGCGGCGACGGATCCAGTCCTCAACATAGTCCATCTCGGCGCTCAGGTTAAGCTCTTTACCAGCGAGGTCGGTGTCACCGCTCCAGCGTGCCTCTTCACGTGCGGCAGCGCCTGACTGTTGCAGCTCGTCGATAGCGGTGCGGAAACGGTTCACGAGACTGTCGGTATTGAGATAGGTCTGGCGCAACTCGCGATAACGGGCCAGCAGCTCTTTGTAGTACCACTTGACCTCAAACATGTCGGCCATGGCCACGTGGCTGATCCAGCCAGAGGGGTAACGTTCAGGACTAACCATGTCAGGAATATTCACATTGGGTGCATAATTCTGGCCAAGGCTAATGTCAAGATCCCAGGGAACCATTGTAATGCGGGTGTTCTTGCGGAAGTCCTGCACTGCATAGTAGATATTGGCGCACTCGTTGTCGAGAGCCTGCAGGGCAACGATGAAGATGTAATAATCTTGCATGACGGGCAAATCGAAGTAGTAGCTCATGCTATCACGTAACGCGAAATTGGTGTCGGCACGGTTGGCAAACCATACTGCATTATACAATGAGCGCCAATGATAGGCAAAGATTTCACTGTAGTCAGGGTATTTGATTTGGAAGCCATCCCATGACGTTACACCGGTAGAAACCTTTGGATTACTCATGTTCACCGTGGTTGTCCAGCTGTCGGCTTTCCATAATACACCATGTATCGTCACCCTGTTCTTATCATCAACGTCGTAACGCTGAATTTTCAACTGCTTGCGGTCGATGGGCTCACACATATTATAGATACCAACATATGCACCGTTTAGCAGCACCTCGACCATGTGGCCGCGTGAACCATTACGCACGTTAGCGATGGAGTCGGCATACCAGGGCTTACGGGCCATGTCGAGCCACAAGTCAGAGTTGATGCGGTTGCGGATGCGCAGGAAGTCTACCTGTCCAGCATCAAGGATCCAGCTGTTATCGTTACGCAGGCCAAAGAAGCGGTGGTTCTGCTTAGTAGTATCTTCCTCGTTCAAGAACTTGATGTGGTAATTGCGCTTGTGGCGGCCATCAACATTAGTGGCGCCACCACGCCATTTTACCTTGGCAAACATGGGCTCGGCAAAGGCCGAGTCAGGCTCGCTCACGGTGACGTAGCCACGGGTGTAGTCTTTGCCAAATGTACCTGTAAGTTCCACAACGGGCAGCCAAGTGAAGGTAATGTTGCCAATCATGATGCTGTCACCCATCATGGCCAGGACAGGATATTGCTTTCCACCCTCAATGCCGGTAAACACATGCGATTCGCCACTCTGCAATTCTGCATCCTCGATGAAAAGGCTGACGATAGACTCATCGAAGCTGACAACAGCCTCAAAGTCACTACCGAATTGTGATTGCGGAATGCTGCACAGCCAGGTGTTGTTGAGCGTGTCTAGAGGAGCGCGATGCCCGCCAATGTTTAATGTCTGTCCCCATGAGGCCATAGCAGTCAGGAGGATTGCCAAGACCGAAAGAAACTGCTTTTTCTTCATTTCTAATAAAACCTTCTTAAATATGATAGTTGTTCAAAATTCGCTGCAAAGATAGTAAAAAAGTTGATGAGCAAGCCAAAATTCCTGAAATGATATGCTCATGGCGCGCCGATAACTGCTGTACCCGGCATTTTCCCCACCATTTACAATGACGTTGAGGCATCTCTTGCCTGGGCCCGAAAAATAATTCCACAGATTTTTCTTTTTTTTGTTTCTTATCCGCTAAAAAACAAGTAACTTTGCTCTCTCTTATCACTCAACTTGAAAATCACTCGATAGCAATGAAGATATTTACCAACGATGGACTGCGTCGCATTGGCGACCGTACTGTGGAAAAAGAGGACATGACGATGCTCGACCTGATCGAAAGGGCCGCATCGGCTGTGTCCTACGAGCTCATATCGCGCTGGAGGACGTCCAAGCGCTTCGTCTTCTTTGCCGGCCCTGGTGACAATGGTGCCGATACGCTGGCTGTTGCCCGCATGATGTATGAACAGGGTTATCGTCCCGAGGTCTATCTGTTCAACATCAAATCCGCCCAATTGTCCCCGTGCTGCCTGGCCAACCGCGACCGTCTTCTGCAGACCGCAGGCGATGATATCGACTTCATCGAAGTCATCCAGAACTTCTCGCCTCCCGAACTCGATGAGAACGACGTGGTGGTTGACGGCTTGTTCGGCAACGGGCTGCGCACCCCGCTCAAGGGCGGATACACTGCACTGGTGCAGTACATCAACAGCAGTGGAGCCTATGTGGTGTCGATTGACATCCCGTCGGGCATGTTTGGCGAGTGGAACGTTGGCAACGACCGCCGCAACATCATCAAGGCCAACCTGACGCTGACCTACCAGAGCAAACGACTGGCCTTCTATTTCTCAGAGAATGCCGACTTTGTGGGCGAATGCAAGGTACTGGACATCGAACTGGACAGGGAAAGCATTGACCGCACTCCCACCGACTTCTACCTTATCGAACGTGACGATGTGCATGAAGTGATGCGGCCGCGCAATCCATTCATCAACAAGTATGACAACGGTACGCTCTTGCTGATTGCCGGAAGCTACGGCATGATGGGTGCCGCCGTGCTCGCTGCACGCGGAGCGCTGCGCACGGGTGCGGGACTGGTGACAGTTCATGCGCCGCGTTGCGGTTACCAAGTGCTGCAGACCGCCGTCCCCGAGGCCCTTTTCGAGCCTGACCGCAACGAGCTGATGACCGAGTCCATCGACTTGCGCCACACCTATAGCGTTGTTGCACTGGGTCCCGGCATGGGTGTCCACGACGAAACGCTGGAAGCCGTGCACCACTTCATCATGAACTTCAAGCGTCCTTGCCTGATTGACGCCGATGCGCTCAACTGCATCGCACATCGTCCCATGCTGCTCAAGAGCATTCCTCAGCGTTCCATCATCACCCCTCACGCTATTGAGTTTGACCGCCTCTTTGGCGAGCACAACACCGACGAGGAACGCCTGAAAAAGGCCATCGACGTGTCCAAGCTTTACAGCATCACTATAGTGCTGAAGGGCCATTACACCATGACCGTGCGCCCCGACAGCAAAGTCTATGTCAACAGCAGCGGCAACCCGGGAATGGCCACTCCAGGCAGCGGCGACGTGCTGACAGGTGTCATCGCCTCGCTCATCGCACAGAACTATTCGCCCGACTGGTCAGTCGTGCTGGGAGTGTACCTGCATGGACTGGCAGGAGACCTGGCCGCCCAGGTTCACGGCACCTACGGCATGGTGGCCAGCGACATCGTCGACAACTTGGGCAAAGCCATTATCGAAGTGATGAAGTGACCAAGAGGGGGTATCGTACCCACTTCAAGAACACACGATGGGCTGGCAATCTATGACTGCCAGCCCATCGTTATCAGTACCTGAAGTGGGACTTGAACCCACACGGCCGCAATGGCCAAGGGATTTTAAGTCCCTCGTGTCTACCGATTCCACCATTCAGGCATGCGGTGCGGATAATTCGGGTGCAAAGATACTACTTTCTGGGAATATCCGTGCTTTTTCCGTCATTTTTTTGGTCAAATCCGTCTTTGACCAAATCCAACAGGCACACATCCTCGGTCGATGCCTGCTGGATAAAGCGCTGCTTGTCAACCCGCTCAAAGAGTTTTCCAAAGCTGTCATCCGTCTTGGCGATGAACTGGCTCTCACCCGTTTCGGCAAGCGCATTGGCCACTTTGTTGACGGTCAAATCGTCGGGGTCACAGGCAGGATGATAAGCAATGTCTCCGTCCTCCTTGTCCCCGTCATTCTTGCCGTTGACCGCAATGATCAACCCGGCGCGCTGCAAACGGGTCAGCAACCTGTCGGCCAGCACGAGGGGGATGTCATATTTGAGAATCAGCTCGTTGCGGGTAAGTGCCGGCAGACGATGCTTGAAACGGTAAGTCACCAGAGCGGTCACCGCAACGGCCAAGTGATAGCCATAGGTCGGGGAGATACCCTCGACCTTCTCGCGGTGGGCAAAACTGTCAAAGTTCTGCCACGAGTAAGTGAGCACGACGCCCGAGAGGGCGATGAGCCACGACAGCTGCATCCACACCAGCATCAAGGGCAAGAAAGCGAAACTGCCGTAGATGGCATTATACTTGGACACATAGACCTGTCCGCTCACAAACAGCCACTGCACCACATGGAACAACGAGCCGCACAAGATGCCAGCAAACAGGGCCGACAAAAATCGCACCTTGGTGTTAGGCACCAGATAGTAGGCAGCGGTGAACACGAGCCATGAGATGATGATAGGGATGAATGAGAGCAGCCGCTGCATCACGGGCGAGAGAGGGTTGCCCTCGAACACATGCTGCACCGCATCACTCATAAAGATGGAGATGCCTGCCGAGCACACCATGAGCACCGGCAGTAGCATAAACAAGGCCGAGTAGTCGGTGATTTTGCGCTGCAGGGAGCGCTTGGTGGCTACGCCCCACACGTGGTTGAAACTGTCCTCCACACTGCTCATGAGCGAAATGAGCGTCCACAACAGGAAAACGATACCGATGCCGATGAAGATGCCCTGTGAAGCATGCGCCAGATAGTTATCGACATATTCCAGCGCGTTTTCCAACGCATGGCGCTGAGCGGGGAAATACTTGAAAAGCTCGCTCTGCAGCAGGTTCTGGAAGCCGAAGCCGCGGGCAATGGCAAACAGCAGCGCCAATGCCGGCACGATGGCCAGCACGGTCCTGTAAGTGAGGGCACAGGCCTGGGTCTGCAGGTCGCGGTCCATGAACGAGCGCACGCTCAGGTTAATGACCTTCAGGGCCTTAACCGACCACAGGTTACGCGTGTCATTCCACACGCCACTGATGCAGTAGCGCAGGTTACGGTCGATGCGTTGCCACAGGCTTTCGTGCCTATCCCCCATAGGAAAGGAAGATCACAGTTTGTCCAGCTCTTTTCTGATCTGATCAAAGATGCCGTCGATAGTGCCCATTCCATTGATAGCAAGGTACTTGCCCTGCTCCTCGTAATAGGCCTTCAACGGTGAGGTCTGATTGTAGTACACCTCCAGACGCTTGCGGGCGGTCTCCTCGTTGTCATCGGCACGGCCACTCAACTGGCCACGCAGCAGGATGCGCTTGATGAGTTCCTCGTCGGGAACCTCAAGGCCTACTACCGCGTCGATGCAGGTGCCACGGTCGGCGAGCAACTGCTCCAGAGCCTCGGCCTGCGGGATGGTGCGGGGATAGCCGTCAAAGATGACGCCATCGGCAGTCTTGTCCTTATTCTCGTCAAGCACCTGGGCCAGCAGGTCGATGATGAGCTCGTCGGGGACGAGTTGTCCCTGATCGATATAGCCCTTGGCCACCTTGCCCAGCTCAGTGCCGCGACGCATGTTGTCGCGCAACACGTCACCCGTTGAAATGTGGAACAGATGGTACTTGTCGATGATCTTATCGCTTTGGGTGCCTTTGCCCGAACCGGGTGCACCAAATATTACAATATTAAGCATAGTATCTCTAATGAATGTTGGCTTATTATACTGATTATTCTGACTTATTTCTCCTTCAAGACGTAGATATCAGGCAGGTTGCGTGCCAAGCCGTCCAGGTCCAGGCCATAGCCCAGAATGAACTTGCTGGGAATCTCAAATCCCACATACTCTGGACCCTTGCCCATGGTGAGTGAACCAGGCTTGAAGAGCAAGGACACCATCTTCACCGACTTGGCATTGTGCTTGGCCAGTTCATTGCGCAACTGGGTTGCGGTCACGCCGCTGTCGATGATATCCTCGACAATGAGCACATTGCGGCCTTCGATGTCCTCGGTGAGGCCCATAATCTGCTTGACCGAGCCTGTCGATTCCATGCCCTCATAGGACTTGAAACGGATAAAGGTGATCTCGGCATCCTGCAGGTCACATGCCCTGAACAGATCGGCAGCAAAAATAAACGCTCCGTTCAGGACACAAAGGAAAAGGACGTTCTCATTGGCATAGTCACGCTTGATTTCCTGGGCAAGGCGGTGCACTTGCTTGGCAATCTCTTCACGTCTGATGTAAGGCTCAAACGTCAAACCCTGATAAGTTACTTCTTCCATAACAATAAAAAATAGGCCACAAAATTAACAAAGATTCTCGGGCCACACAACATTTACACCATTTTAAATTGAAATGAATGGCAGAATTGGTAAATTGGTTAAAATGTGTTAAAAATCACCACAAAGCCTTGGCTGGTTCAAAATTTGCATATATCTTTGCGATATCATTTTGATATCATTTTAAACAAAACTAAATATTAACTTTTCAACTTTTATCTATTATGGAAACTAAGGAATTTAATTTCAAAGGCTTGACAGTGAACGGTTTTGTAATGTTGTTCATCGTCATCTTGTTGCCGATTCTCGCCATTTGGGGAATTTATCGTAGTGTCATCCTGTTTGACATGCCCAACCACGGCTGGCAGCCCACCGCACTGCTCATCGCGAGCCTGTTGTTCATCATCTGCACCTTAATCCTCTTGGGCGGATTTCTCATGCTGGAACCCAACACCGCAAGGGTAACCACATGGTTCGGCAAGTACAGCGGCACATTCACGCGCACCGGCTTCTATTGGATCAACCCCTTCTATGGCACCAAGAAAGTGTCGCTGCGTGCCCGCAACCTGGATGCCGAGCCCATCAAGGTCAACGACAAGGTGGGTAACCCCGTGATGATCGGCCTGGTGATGGTGTGGAGACTGAAAGACACCTATAAAGCCTTGTTCGAAGTGGATTCACAGACTATGGCCTCGTCCGACGGCACAATGAACGGTAACGCCAAGGGGCTGATGCGCGCTTTGGAGAACTTCGTGAGCGTACAGAGTTACGCCGCCTTGAGGCAGGTAGCCGGCCAATATGCCTATGACGACAACGACGAGAACACCAAGGAACTGACCCTGCGCTCGGGTGGTGACGAGATCAACGAGCAACTCGAGGACAAACTCAACGAACGCCTGTCACTGGCCGGCATCGAGGTAGTCGAGGCTCGCATCAACTACCTGGCCTATGCCCCCGAAATCGCTGCCGTGATGCTGCGCCGCCAGCAGGCCAGCGCCATCATCACCGCCCGCGAGAAGATCGTTGAGGGAGCCGTGAGCATGGTGAAGATGGCTCTTGATAAGCTTTCGGCTGACGATATTGTCGAGCTCGATGAGGACAAGAAGGCCACTATGGTGAGCAACCTTTTGGTTGTCCTGTGCGCCGACGAGTCGGCCCAGCCTGTGGTCAACACCGGCACACTCAACATGTAATCCTGCGGGGCCAATGCGAATTACGCGAATTGAACATATTTCGCTAAACATCTTATTCGTGCAATTAGTATCATTCGCGTAATTCGCAATAAAGTCCCGCATAAAGAATCAGCAGACTATGGCAAAGAAAGCCACAAAGAGTTTCATCTTGCGTGTCGACAGCGACACGATGGATGCCATTGAGAAGTGGGCAGCCGACGAGTTCCGTTCCACCAACGGCCAGTTGCAGTGGATCATCACCGAGGCGCTGCGCAAGGCCCGCCGTCTGCCAAAAAAGAAACGTACCACCGAAAATACTGTCGAAGGCGATGAGCGCAATGAATAGAAAATACATGATTCTTGTCTTGGGCATTATTGACCTGCTCACTGTGGCCCTTATCATCGCACTGGCCGCGATGGACAAGATCAGTGAAACGACATTTTGGACGGTACTGATTGTTGCGTGCCTTGCTGCAACACCCCTGTTCTATCTGGTTGCCCATGGCATCACAGCAGGCATCAAGAGTCCGCAGGAACAAGCTGCCGAACTCGCCGATGACATCGATACCGACAACCTGAAATTGCCTCGCACAATCGAAACGACAGTATTCGAGGCCTTCGCTGTAGCAATCCTTATTGCTGCTGTAGTGGTGTGGTTTGCCACTCATTATGCAGGGCTTGATGGCCGAGGCATGGCAGGGTTTGTTATTCTTCCCACCTGGCTGCTTATCAGAGCCTATACCCCCAGGCCATCGTTCCTGTGGGGAGAGATGCACAACATCGAGCAAGTGCAGATTTCTACACGTCTCATGCGCATCCTGGCCGTGATGATTGCCATCGGAGGCCTGCTGCGGGCTTGCGTCTGGTTCTATACTCCAGTGATGGGGGATATCTGCAATGGCGCTACCCTCCTGACCTACATCGTGGGCCGCATTATACAAATCTTGGCTTGGAAAAAAGGATGAACCACTTAAAAAACAAATGAAAATGAAACAGTCCGATCAACAACAAGAAAAATTTGACATCAAGAAGATTAAAGTGGGCCGCACTATCGAAGGGACTATCCTGGAGGCCATTAGCGTTATGCTCCTTATCGGCACATGGGTTATTGCCCTGGCCAAACATCAGTTCGGTGGAGGCATGCAAAACGAGTGGCTTCAAGTAGCTATCATAATCAGCATTGCCGCTGTTGCGCTTCTGGTTGTCGCCTATTTCCCACGCTACATGAAGAACGCTCATCAGCTTAGCAATATTCGACAAGTTCTGATTTCTGTCCGTTCGTTACGCGTGCTGGCCGTTGAATTTGCGTTAATGATATTGTGCAATGCCATTTCGGGCGGTAAGATGATAGGGCAACCTTTCTGGACCAGTACAGCAGTGGCAGTTATTATCATCACTTGCTTGATTTTCTACCTGTTCATCATTAGGGCAAAAAAGAATGGGGAATGACACGATTCCCCATTTGAGGTTTTGCCTTGTTTTTTGAGCTATCTCGCTCATCCATACGACTATGAACAAAGAGTTCGAGCGGCTTTGGCAACGATGGGGCGACACGGTCAGGTTCCTCTTGTGGGGCCTGACTGCGGCGTTGGTATGCTTTTTGCTATATCGGGTTATCGTGAACAACAACACTCCACATCTGGTGCCCATGAGCGAAGGCGCACGCGACAGTCTGATGACCGTCGGTGTGCCTCGTGGTATGAGCGACACGCTGGTGAGGTATGACGCGTTTGACGTGCACTTCAACAGTGAGCGCGGCATCGCCAACTGTGCCCTTTATGAGCTCGTTAACAACGAGCTATACGGAACAGCAGAGCGTGGCAACGAGTTCATGGCTGACCCCGGCGTGAAGGGGTGCCCCTTGCCCGAGGACTACGCTGACAGCGGTATGGACCGTGGTCATCTGGTGCCCGCAGGTGACCTGAAGTGGAACGGGACAGCGATGCGCCAGTCATTCCTGCTGACCAACGTCGGGCCGATGCACAAAGCCCTGAACGAGGGCGGCTGGGCAAAGTTGGAGGAGAAAGTGCGAGAGTGGACGGCACGCGACAGCGCGCTGCTGGTGTTCACGGGACCCGTTGTGAGCGACGGCGACACAACGCTAGCCAGCGGACGCGTGAAGGTGCCGAGCGCCTACTACAAGGTAATTATGGCACCGTGCGTGAGGCCGATGCGCGCCATCGCGTTCATCTACCCTAACGGTCACAGTGGGGGACGCTTGCAGCAGTATGCCGTGAGTGTAGACGAGGTGGAACGCCGCACGGGGCTGGACTTCTTCCCCACCCTGCCGCCCGAGGAGCAGCAACGCCTGGAGTCGCCCGTCAATCTTGACGCATGGGTCAATTAGTTAATGGATATCAGATAATATATTAAGATGAAGCAGTTAGTGAAAATTTGGGTCTTGGTTTTTGCGATGGTGATGGGCGGCGCCTTGCCTCCGCAAGTGACAGGTGAAAACACCGTTACCAGCCAGTGGTGTGCCCAAGCCAAGAGCAAAAAGAAATCCAAGAAAAACAAAAAGAAGGACAAGAAAGACAAGAAAAAGTCCAAGAAGTCCAATAAATCCAGCATGGCCTCGCCGCTGGTGAGTTTGCCCACCATCGGCCAAACAACGACAACGGCGACTGTATCGGCCTCACACAACGCACTGATGGCAGTGGGCACCCCCAAAGGGATGTCCAACCAAGTGTTGAACTATAAAACCATCAGGGTGAACTATAACCCGACTTACAGGATCCCCAACTGCGTGGCCTACGAATTGACGGCTACCATGGTCGATATGGCCGATGCTCCAGGGCACGAGAACCGCAAGAACTACAACTATGCCCGAGACAACAGCGTGAAGTCTTGCCCCGAGAACTGGGAATACCGCGGCAGCGGCTATAGCCGTGGACACATGGCGCCCGCAATGGACATGCGTTGGGACAAAACTGCGATGGCGCAGTGTTTCTACATGACCAACATGTGCCCGCAGGACACCAAACTCAACAATGACCACTGGCGCGTGCTGGAAGAGAAAGTGCACCGCTGGGCCAAGCGCGACAAGCGCCTAATGGTCTATACCGGCCCCATCATGGGCAAGAATCCGAAAATGATTGGCAAGGACAAGCAGAACATC
>JAEEGG010000929.1_pt1 | contig 83449 bp, 73 predicted proteins | sample 9134161 | NCBI WGS metagenome assembly JAEEGG01 (sample SAMN16246543, study PRJNA631951) | gut metagenome | biome: gut microbiome; feature: rumen; material: CR-attached | host: Bos | place: Iran: Karaj | collected 2018-10
CACTCATACGGCCAAAATCCACAAAGTAAAAATGAGAAACAAATCATATGAACAAAAAAAGAGACCGGCTAAAAAATGCTTTTTAGTCGGCCTCTCTCTTTTTTTCGGAATATTGACTATTTTTGTGCATCCGGTTTTTCCACATTCAGCAAGTTGTTATGCAGATACATTTCCAGATAGAATACATAACCCGATGGGGCGAGAATCTATACCTGTGCCTGAACATGTCTGACGGCACACAGATATGCCTTGATATGGCCAACAACGGCGCAGGCACATGGTTCACGGACTATGAGACCGATGACGATGAGATTACTGCCGGCGACATAACATACTTCTACATGGTGCAGACCGACGGAAGCATAACCCGCCGTGAAGAGGGATCGCTACACTCCATTCCATATACCCGCGCCAAACGTCTTGTACTGTCTGACCGTTGGAAAGACTACAATGGCAGTGAGATGGAACAGCGTACCGTAGCCATACCTTATGTGCATCTGGGCAACCGTCCTCGCTGGAAAGGGGCCGGCACGGCTATCCCGGTATTTTCACTACGCAGTGAGAGGGACTATGGGATAGGCCAGTTCACTGACCTTAAGTTGCTTGTGGATTGGGCTGCCGCCACAGGGCAGAGCATCATCCAGACCCTTCCTGTAAATGACACCACCATGACCGGAACATGGAGGGACTCCTACCCGTACAGCGCAAACTCATCGTTTGCACTCAACCCCATCTACATAGACCTGGAACAGGTTGGAGAGCTTGATGACAAACAATTCATCAGACACGCGCAGAAGGAACGCAAGGAGCTCAACTCCCTTGCCGCCATAGACTATGAACGCGTATTCAGGCTCAAGAACGAATATCTGGACCGTCTGTACGCACGGTTTGGCCAACAATGTTTCAGGACTAAGGAGTATAAGACTTTCTTCAATGCCAACCGCACATGGCTGGAGCCGTATGCGCTCTACTGCTACCTGCGCGACAAGTACGGTACTGCCGATTTCCACCAGTGGAAGGAGCGCGAATATTCCCCTGCCCTGCTGGACCGTTTCTGCACCCCCGGCAATGACCGCTACCGCGAAATCCGCAAGCATTACTTTATCCAGTTCCATCTTGACAAACAGCTTGCCGATGTAAAGAAATATGCCAACCGTAAAGGCATCCTGCTCAAAGGCGACATACCCATAGGAGTGAACCTACACAGCGCCGACGTATGGATACATCCCGAACTTTTCCACACGGACTGCCAGGCCGGAGCTCCACCCGATGCCTTTGCCGTAGATGGCCAGAAATGGGGAATGCCCACCTATAACTGGCAGAATATGGCCCACGACGGATACTCATGGTTTGTAGCCCGTTTCCGTAAGATGTCCAACTACTTCGACGCCTACCGCATAGACCATTTGTTGGGATTCTTCAGAATTTGGGAAGTTCCATTGCAATATAACAGCGGACTGATGGGACGCTTCAACCCCGCACTCACATACACACCGCAGGAAATGTGGGACAAAGGATTCCCGTTCAATCCGGCCATGCACGCCACCGCACCCGCAGGCACACCCGAGACCAACGTATTGTTCCTGGAGGACACACATCGGCCCGGCACCTATCATCCGCGCATAAATGCATTTGACACAGCAGTATTCAGATGGCTGTCTGAGGATGATCAAACTGCATTCCGCAGGCTCCACGACGAATTCTACTACAGCCGCAACAACAGTTTCTGGTGTGATTCGGCCATGTCAAAGCTGCCTACCCTGATTGAGGCCACCGACATGCTTGTGTGCGGCGAGGATCTGGGAATGATTCCGGCCTGCGTTCCGGAAGTGATGGACCGCTTGCGAATCCTGGCTCTTGAGGTTCAGCGTATGCCCAAGAACATGGGCGTGAAAGTATCGGACCCGGCCACATATCCATATATGTCAGTCTGCACCACATCCACGCATGATATGAGCGTGCTGCGCGCCTGGATAGAGGATGAGATGGAGCCCAACCACGTGATTCCCGTACACAAGGCCACCACAGCCGCATGCACCAGCGTGATATCGGCTCATCTGGCATCACCTTCCATGCTGGCAATATTCCCGCTTCAGGACTGGCTCTCCATGAGTAACTCGCTGCGCGCAAAAGACCCGCGCACAGAACGCATCAACGTCCCCGCCGATTCCAACAACTATTGGCGTTACCGCATGCACCTGACCCTGGAGAAACTCATTGCCGCCCGCCGTTTCAACGAAGAAATCAGCCAGATGCTCTACCTATCTGGCAGATGAGTCTGCGATTGCCACTGGGGACGGTTCTTTTTGTGCCCTTGATAATATTCCAAGATGCACTGAACTTTTTGGGGTATCGGTATCGGAAGCCATCGCCACCCTCGGCGTGTTAGAGGGAGGGGCCCGCGCCAAAGGCGTGGGAGGGATAGCGCGAAGCGCGTAGTTTCAGATACTGATACCCCAAAAAGTTCTCTTGGAAAGGGGGGCACAAAAAGAACCGTCCCCTTTGTGCCCCTGCAAATTGCGACCTTTTTTGTATCTTTGCAAACCAAAACAAAAAGTCCATGTTTGAAAATCTGTCAGAAAGACTTGAAAGGTCACTTAAGATACTGAAAGGTGAAGGTAAAATCACCGAAGTCAATGTAGCCGAAACCCTTAAAGACGTACGTAAAGCCCTGCTTGACGCCGATGTCAACTACAAGGTAGCCAAGCAGTTCACTGATACCGTAAAGGAGAAGGCCTTAGGCATGAACGTGCTCACATCGGTCCGCCCCGGCCAGCTGATGGTCAAGGTGGTTCATGATGAACTGGCCACCCTGATGGGCGGTGAGGCTGTTGACATAGACATAAAGGGCCATCCCGCAGTCATTCTGATGGCCGGTCTGCAAGGTTCCGGTAAGACCACATTCAGCGCCAAGCTGGCCAACCTGCTCAAGACCAAGCGCGCCAAGAAACCGCTGTTGGCAGCCTGCGACGTATATCGTCCAGCCGCCATTGACCAGCTCAAGGTTTTGGGCGAGCAGATAGGCGTTACAGTCTATACCGAGCCCGGCAACAACAAGCCCGTTGAAATAGCACAGAACGCTATAAAGGAGGCACGCGCCAAGGGCTTTGACGTGGTAATCATCGATACCGCCGGCCGTCTGGCCATAGACGAGATGATGATGCAGGAGATAACCGCCATAAAGGAGGCTGTTAATCCAAATGAGATTCTCTTTGTGGTTGACTCCATGACCGGTCAGGATGCCGTGAACACCGCCCGTGAGTTCAACGAGCGCCTGGACTTCAGCGGCGTGATACTGACCAAGCTGGACGGCGACACCCGTGGCGGTGCAGCTCTATCCATACGCACAGTCGTTGACAAGCCCATCAAATTTGTTGGTACGGGTGAGAAGATGGATGCCTTCGATGTATTCCACCCTGACCGCATGGCCGACCGCATACTGGGTATGGGCGATATCGTATCGTTCGTGGAACGAGCCCAGGAGAACTTTGATGCCGAGCAGGCCAAGCGTCTTCAGAAAAAGATGGGCAAGGGTAAGTTTGACTACAACGATTTTCTGGAGCAGATAGGCCAGATCAAGAAGATGGGCAACATGAAGGACCTGATGGGCATGATTCCCGGTGTAGGCAAGGCTATCAAGGATATTGACATAAACGATGACGCATTCAAAGGCATAGAAGCCATGATTTACTCCATGACGCCGGCCGAGCGCACCAACCCCGAGCTGCTTGACAAGAGCCAGTCGCGCCGCAACCGCATTGCCAAGGGCAGCGGCCAGTCAATACAGGAGGTAAGCCGTATGATAAAGCAGTTTGAGCAGACCCGCAAGATGATGAAGAACGTGGCCGGAGCCAAACTGCCCAACATGGGTTCAATGATGAGAAGATAAACACAACAATATAACATGCAGTTAATAGACGGTAAGGCAGTAGCCGAACAGGTTAAGCAGGAGATTGCGGCCCAGGTAGCCGCAATGGTAGAGAGAGGTGAGAAACGCCCCCATCTGGCAGCCATTCTGGTGGGTCATGACGGAGGCTCCGAAACATATGTGGCAGCCAAGGTCAAGGCTTGCGAGGTTTGCGGATTCAAATCCACCCTCATCAGGTTTGAGAGTGACATCACCGAAGAGATTCTGCTCTCAAAGGTTGCAGAGCTCAACAATGACCCCGATGTCGATGGATTCATAGTCCAGTTGCCCCTGCCCCGGCATATAAATGAGCAACACGTGATAGAGGCCATAGACTACCGCAAGGACGTGGATGGTTTCCATCCCATCAACGTAGGTCGCATGAGCATTGGCCTGCCGTGTTTCATATCGGCCACACCAAACGGCATACTGGAACTGCTCAGACGCTACAACATAGAGACACGCGGCAAGAAGTGCGTCATACTGGGCCGAAGCAACATAGTGGGCAAGCCTATGGCTACCCTGCTCATGCAGAAGTCCAATCCCGGCGACTGCACCGTAACCGTATGCCACAGCCACACAGCAAACATCAAGGAAGAATGCCTCCAGGCCGATATCATAGTAGCCGCCTTGGGCCAGCCCGGATTCGTTAAGGCCGATATGGTCAAGGAGGGTGCTGTAATCATTGACGTAGGCACCACCCGCGTGCCCGATGCAACCAAGAAAAGCGGATTCCGCCTGTGCGGCGACGTGAAGTTTGACGAGGTTGCGCCCAAATGCAGCTTCATAACTCCTGTTCCCGGCGGCGTTGGCCCCATGACCATCTGCTCGCTTATGAAGAACACGCTTCTGGCCGGTCAGAAAAGCATCTACCGTTAATAACCCACTGCAATGACACACCCTGTCAGCAGTACAGATACAGTCAAGCCGCATGGATACAACCCCGTGCGGTTTACTCTTCTATTCCTGCTGCTTACAATAATTCAGATCCTGACTACCCGGGGGGTGGCGCAAACCAAGCTTTCCGGGCATGCATCAGTCTATTTTGCAGGCGACGTTATGCAGCATAAGGAGCAACTCCAGGCGGCACGCAGAGCTGACGGCACATACTGCTACAACGGCTATTTCAGTCTGGTAGAAACCGAGATAAAGGCCGCCGATATTGCCGTCTGCAACTTTGAGACCACGCTGGGAGGCAAGCCCTACTCCGGCTATCCCAACTTCTGCTCACCCGATGAGCTTGCACAGGCTGTCAAGAATGCCGGCTTTGACATATTCCTGACTGCCAACAACCACTGTCTGGACCGTGGCAACCGGGGGCTGAAACGCACTCTTGACGTACTGGACAGTCTGGGGATAGCTCACCTGGGCACCTACCGCAACCAGGCCGAGCGCGATTCACTCTATCCGTTCATAACTGAACATGACGGAATAAGGATAGCCCTGCTCAACTACACTTACGATACCAACGGCATAACCGTAACCGAGCCTTGCATAGTCAATTACATAGACACAGCAATAATAAGGGCCGACATAGCCCGCGCCAAGAAGCTTAAAGCCGACTGCATAATAGCATGCATGCACTGGGGTACGGAATACATGACCAGGCCCGACAACAGCCAGAAAAAGCTTGAGGACTGGCTCTACGCCCACGGCGTGGACCACATAATAGGAGGTCATCCTCACGTAGTACAGCCTGTACGCACCCTGCCCGATTATCGCGGACGCGCATCGGAACATCTTACCGTATGGTCACTGGGCAACTACATTTCAAACATGAGCGCCCCCAACACCGACCACGGACTGGCAGTAACGCTACACCTGCTCAGAATCGGGAACATAACGCGCATGAACGGCTATGACCTTCACCCCAACCGCACCCTGCGCCCGCAACAGAACAGTAACGGCACCTACAGTGTAGTGCCGGAATGACTTGACAGGAACAGTTATCACCTTGACGCGGTTTCAAAAGCCTACATTGGTTACCACGCCAATGTAGAATGGATCCTTAACGCCCAAAGTCTTGTTCAAGGTGCCGTCATTATAGGCAAAGCGGCAACCCAGCTTGATTGTGTTATTCAGGATAAGCAGTTTTTCAAACCTGAACATCACGTCAGTTCCCACACTCATCAGGTTATCTGTCCTGTCGTTACCCTTTGCAATAGTGTAGTCAATGAACGGCAACAGTTCAAGATTTCGCAGATATGCGTATTGGCCCAGCGCAAAATCTACGGCCAGCAAAGGCATTGCATAATCGGCACTGAAGCTGTAAGTTTCCAGGTAGTACAGCTTGAGAAAGGACGCGGCTTCTGTCTGGCTATACCCTCTTGGAGCCATCTCATGCAAATCAAAAGCCCATACGTCGGCAAGAGTGGTTTTTTTAGCGGCTTCTTTTATCTGCATCGAGGCTTGGAGCTTGAATCCCTGGACAGATGACAGTCCGGGCAGGTAACCGTAAAGGCTTGCATATAAGGAGTTGGTAAATGAGTTGGCCGAATACTGCATGCCTCCGCCTATACCCCATCTGGGATATATGGCCGACGAAGGGACAGGCAGTTCCACACCACCGGAGAATCCGGCTATGATACGGGTGGTAGGATGAAGTCCTCCCACATTACTTTCTTTAGGCTCATATAACAAAAGATTTTCATTATATTTTATTTCCCTATAACCTTCACCAAGCATGTCAGTGCTGGACAGAATGCCTGCAAACGGAGTCAGGCTCCTTTTCCAACCTCCCGACGAGAAATTGAACGGCAATGATACCGTAAGGCTTCCGCCCACAAAGAACGGAACATTCTTATCCTTTATGATTGCACTGGCTGTACGGACTGAATCCTTGTATATTCCCCTTACACTGCTAACAGAACGACGGTCGCCCATATCAAGTGCCAGACTGAATACGGGAAAAAGACCTGTATAGTTAAGGCGTACATGGAATCCGGCTTTGGTTGCGGTTTCTTTCTGGAAAGGATCATTATGCAATGAAATTGCCAGGGAACCGTAGAGTGTGGTAGGCAGATTCTGCACATACGCTGTCGCTCCCAGAGAAGCCATCTCGTAAGAGAGACCTGTCATGGAGCCTGTAAGTCCTTCAACGTTTGAGTAAATGGGCATCCATGAATGCAGTCTGAGTCCGTTTGACAGTTTCCTGAAACGTGAAGGAGAGAATGTGCTGTATGTTGAAGGTGCCGTAGCCAGACTGTTCTCCTGCTGAGTGAGCATATCGGCTATGGGATAGGAGCAACGCTCACTGAATAATACCGCCCTGTTTATAGTCCCGGAACTGGCCAAAACCCTGCCTTGCGGCTGCAACGCGCTGAAACAGAGTTCGCCGTTACGGAAGAACGGATCTGACACTCCATATCTGGAGTTGGTAAGCTGATTCATTGACCTGTCTGCAGGATTGTATGAATATATCTCATCCGTGCCGGTCTTATCGCAGGTGAAATAAATGACACCGTCTTTTGAGATAAGGTCACGGACCTTGAAAGGGGCAGGCTCCTCAAGCAAGCTGATGGACTGGAAATCCGTAAGATAGAGTCCAATTCCGTCATCACTCACTCCCGTAAACACAATATTACTGCCGCTGAAAGCCACCTCATTGGCCATGATTCCGGACTGAACCGGTATAGAACTGACCTCCGTGCAGTCTTCTGTACTGAAAAGCACAATTCGTGCTCCACCTTCCGGTAAATATTCGGCAGCAGCCAGATACTTGCCGTCGTCCGATACGGACGGAGTAACATAACGTCCTTCAGCGGTGAAATCACGTATGGTTTTGCTACCCACCTTCATCATCCTTATACGCGAGGTACTGTACATCTCCCAACGGACATCGGGTATGGCCTCTGACCAATAAATGCAGTCCGTGACCGGAGAGTATGCCAGCCTGCTGTCCGAGCCGAACCGGCGCAACGGCTTTACGCTGCCGTCCGGCATGATTTCAACCAGTTCCTGAGCCTTGTCCAGACCTGTGCGCACGGACAGCAGATGACCGCCGGCAGTCTCCACACTGCCCGAATAGACCGAGTAGTAGCGTGACTTGTCAGTCACTATGGTCTGAATCTCCTGGAACGGTCCTCTCTCACGGTCATCGGCCGCCCAGATATCGGCAAACGCGCCGGATATCTCTTTCCAGCTGTTTTTTATGTTCTTACCTGAATAACTCCTTAAGGTTGACTCCATGGCGGTGAAGCTGAAAGGATTGAGCAGTCTGCTCAGATATGATGACATAAACTGTGGAGTGTCATATACATAGCGTGCTCCCGCTACTGTCATATAACCTATCGTGTAATGGTCCGGGGTAAAATAACGTTGGGAACCGTAGCGCCAACGGTACCAGTTACGCAGGTCACCGGTATCGAAAGACATACGGTAGTATGACAGGAAATCGGCAGTACGTCCACGGCCGGAGTTGGTCAGCGCGGTCTCTGCCACTACTGCATCACCCTCGGCAAGAGCCGTGTTCAAGTATAGAGACTCCACATATAAGGGAAAATACTCGCCAAAAAGATGCGGAAACCATTTCCAGAAACCGGCAGCCGCAAACTGCAGTTGCGCAGCGTGACGGTTCTCATGTATTGATATAAGAGTCTCCCAGGATAGCGGAGGCAGCATGGAGTAAGGATCGGAAAACGTATAGACCTCTATCCTGCTTGGGGCAAGAGCAGTTATACCATTAGTTGTGGCAGTAAACGGATGCAGTACAATGGGCAGGGATACTTCAAACTGCTGATTGGGCAGGAATCCCAATGACTTGCCCACGAGCGGACGGTATTTTTCTAGCAGCGAGGAATATCTTGCGCCCATAAGGTCCATGCCCTCGGGATATATGACCTGATAGTGGTTGGATGACAATTCCGTCCATTTGGAAAAGGTTTTCTCACCCACAACGGGATTGAACTGCGCATTGACATGTGCAGGGAGAATCAGGAGAACAACTGCCAGCGTTGAGCATCCATTAAGCAAACGTTTTTTCATAGCAAACATTAAAATGAAATTACGTAATAAAAGTAGCACAAAAATAGGGGTTATTATAAAAAATCCGTGTGCTATTTTGTGCTATTTCTTTCCTTCACTTCTTTTCATAGGCTTTTGCGGGCACAAATTGGATTTTTGGATAAAAGTTGTTTTCTTTGCATTTAATATTTCAATAACTAACCTTTCAGATATGAGAACCCTACTGATAACCGTTGCAGCACTTATGCTGTCGTTTGAGGCAAGCGCCAAACTGACCATCTGGGAGATACGCACTGCTTCAAACAATGTGATTGAACTTTTTTACACCAGCGATACGCTGGATGTGAATGAGGTAGATATTTCAAATCCGGCACAATGGAAAGTGAACGGCACCCCTGTCCTTGGCGTGAACCGCGAAGCCGCCGCTGCCGATAAATGTGACCATTTTGTATATCTGACGGTCCCTACCCTGCGTAACGGACAGAAATACAGTATTGAGACTCCATACGGAAACTATAAGTTCAAATTCAGGGACAAGGATGTATTTTGCGAGGCTATCAAGACCAATCAGGTTGCGTACAGCGCACTGTCAACCAAGCGTTTCGCAAACCTGGCAATCTATGTTGGCGACGGAGGCACACGCAAGATAGACGGCCAGCTGCCCACATATACAGTATATAAGGTTAAGGATAAGGGGGTTAACGGCAAAAAGCTGATACGTAAAGCAAAGCTGGGTAAGAAGGTTTGTTCCGGACAGCTGCGGGAGATAGGCGATGACCGTTCATCGGGTGACCATGTCTATCGCATTGACCTGTCGCAGGTACCTGAGGGTGGTCCTTACCGTATTGTTGTGGAAGGTTACGGATCTTCATATCCGTTCGGAGTGGGCGGTCAATTCTCACAGAAGCTGTCTTATATCAGTTTCCGTTCTCTCTTTAACCAGCGCTGCGGAATCCAGATCATTGAGCCCTACTCTGATTTCAGCTACCGCACCAAGCGCTGCCATGAGACCATATACCAGACTTATGACCGCATCGGTGAGGCCCGTCTGGTTGTTAAAGGCACAGAGCCCACCATCCAGGCATGGGGCGGTTATCATGATGCAGGCGATGCCGACCGCCGCACCTACCACATGGATGTGCCCAGCACCCTGCTCACCACATTCGAGGCATTCCCTGAATTGTTTACCGATGACCAGTTCAACATCCCCGACAAGTTCGACGAGCATTTCAACATTCTGGGCAAGGGCAACGGAATACCCGATATCCTTGATGAGGCTGAATGGGGCACCATGTTCTGGAAGTACTTCCAGGAGGAGGACGGCCAGATTCCATGGGGTACCGAGACAAACGGATATTCACCGTTCACAACATACGATTTTGAGGACCATCTGTTTGGTTCCGAGACCCTTGACCCGCGTACATCGGCCTGGGCATCAGGTCTTTTCTATCATTTTGCCCGCATAATCAAGCCGTATGATGCCGCCAAGAGCGCAGAGTATGCAAGCCGCGCGGAACTGGCCCACAGCGCATCGGTCAAGAGCTATGCTGAGCGCAACCGTGAGATGCCTGCCACATTCCAGATGTACTACAACGTTGAGAAATATCTGATGACCGGTAATGCAGAGTGCCACAACTATATAAAGGCCCACGCACAGGATGCAGAGCAGATTCTCACCACTTACAACCAGGGCTCTGAGATATTTGCCGAGCGCGGTTGGCTGACATCATATTTCTTCAGCTACATACTGGCTCCGGCCTCCAAGACAGATCCTGCTACCGTAAAAGCTTTCAAGGACATACTGCAGGCTGTAGTGGATAAGCAGATTGCGGCGTTTGCCGAGAACGCCTACCCCAACGGCGCGCCCATGAGCGTGAACTGGTGGGGCAGCAACGTAGCACAGGGACAATATACATTCCCCATTGTGCTTATGTGGAAACTCACGGGTAAGCAGGAGTATATAGACGTGGTGAGCCAGATGATGGATTATGCACTTGGCCTGAACCCGCTGGGCAAATGCTATATGACCACGCTGGGATTCAACCAGGTTCACTGGCCGCATGACCGCGAGAGCGCCTACACCATTGAGCAGGGATGGGGTCCGCGCCCGGGAATACTTGTATTCGGTGCAGGAAACTACGTGCGCAACTATCCCAGTTATCCCGCCATCAGCCGTAACACGACTCCTCGCGAGCGTGCCTACATAGATGTTTTGGACAACTACCAGAACAACGAATACACCATCTACCAGAGCCTATGCTTCCCGTCGGTGGTATATCCCATCCTTGCTGGCGGCTGCACTTGGAAACCTGGCACAAAAGACCCCTACAAGTAAATTGGACAGCGTAGTTTCTTACATAAACAAGATAGTCTGGAACCCGGGGCTGGTGGTACTGCTGTTGGGGGCCGGACTGTTTTTCTCTGTCTGTACGCGATTTGTGCAGGTGCGGCGCATCGGGCTTATGGTGCGCTCTCTCTTCAGCAAGAAACGCGGCAGCGACGGCATATCGTCATTCGAAGCGTTCTGCATAGCACTATCAGGTAGAGTTGGAACCGGAAACATTGTGGGTGTGGCCACAGCCATCGCGTTCGGCGGTCCGGGAGCTGTATTCTGGATGTGGGTTGTAGCATTCTTCGGCGCATCTACAGCATTTGTAGAGTCCACGCTGTCACAAATGTACAAGTTCCGCCACTCAAGCGGATATCGCGGCGGACCCTTCAGTATCTTTGAGCAAGGACTGGGACAGCGCTGGCTGGGAATAGTCTTTGCCGTAATCACCATCATAGCCTGTGCCGTATGCCTCACAATGGTGCAGTCCAACGGCGCATCTTCAACCATGCATAACGCATTTCCCGTTTCCACCCTTACATCGGGAATAATCATGGCCGTACTGCTGGGTGTGGTGATTGTGGGCGGAGTAAAACGCATAGCTAAGGTTGCATCGATAGTAACCCCATTCATGGCTTTAGGCTATATAGCGCTTGCCATTGTAGTTGTTGCCTACCATAAAGGTGACGTTCCGGCTGTATTCAGAAGCATATTCACCAATGCATTCGGAATCAACCCCGTATGCGGCGGCATAATAGGCTCCACCATAGCAATGGGCGTAAAGCGCGGCATATTCTCGAATGAGGCCGGACAGGGGACGGGAGCTATGGTATCGGCCGCTGCCGATGTAGATGCACCCGCACAACAGGGTCTTGCCCAGTCATTCTCTGTTTATGTGGACACGTTGTTTGTATGTACGGCTACCGCCCTTATGATACTGACATCGGGCACCTATAACATTCTGGACGCCGATGGCAACATGCTGCTGGCTAATGCGCCTGAACTGGGCAACAACTACGCCGCATTTACGCAGAGCGCGGTCGATACAGTGTTTGCAGGGTTCGGAAGCCAGTTTGTGTCAATAGCCATGATATTCTTTGTCTATAGCACCATCATGGCATACTACTTCTATTCCGAATCAAGCATAATCTATCTGTTCCGGGGCAAAAATCCAAAACACGAGAAACTGGTAATACGCATTCTGCAAGCCGTCATGCTGGCAGCGGTAATATACGGTGCGGTACGTGAGGCAGATGTGGTTTGGCAACTGGGTGATATAGGTGTAGGCCTGATGGCATGGTTCACGGTTATAGGAATAATACTGCTCTACCGCAAAGCCATCCGCGCACTTAAAGAGTATGAGGATAACATAACTGAAAAATGAAAAAGCTCATTGCGATAATCAAGGATAAGGAGAGGCTCTACAGGATACTTTTTGAGGGGACAGACCCGCTTTCCAAGCCTGTTGACATAGCCATAATGATAGCCATTGCGCTATGCATAGTTATGGCATCGCTGGAGAGCGTAGTCAAGGTGGATGATTTCTCGTTCCAGGCACTTGTAAACCTGGAACTGAACGGTGTAGGAATCCTGAAGGCATCCATCATAGTCCTTGAATACGTTCTGAGCATACTGTTTGCCATTGAATATGTACTAAGGGTATATTGCTCGCCGGTAAAACGTGAGTATGTGCTCAGCTTCTTCGGTATAATAGACCTGATGGCTACCCTGCCCCAGCTGCTAAGCGTGTTCTTCCCGCCTCTAAGGTATCTGGCCCTGATGCGTACTTTCCGACTGTTCCGCATATTCCGCGTGCTCAAGCTGTTCGCTTTCCTGAACGAGGGCTACCTGTTGCTGGAGAGCATACGCAAGAGCCTTATCAAGATTCTGGTCTATTTCATGTTCGTGGTGGTATTGGTGTGCATACTGGGCACCATAATGTATATAGTTGAGAGCGGTACGCCCGGAACCCTGTTTACAAGCATTCCCACCAGCATATACTGGGCAATAGTCACTCTGACCACAGTGGGATACGGCGATATCACGCCTGTTACCGCACTGGGCAAGTTCCTGTCCGGAATAGTCATGATTCTGGGTTACACCATCATAGCTGTACCCACCGGTATCGTATCGGCCACAATGATTGACACCACCAAGAAGAAAGGCAAGGACGGCCGATGCCCACGCTGCAACGAGAAGACCGACCTGAACGCCAACTACTGCAAACACTGCGGCGAACGCCTGTAATGTATATTAACCCTTTAAATCCTTTTCAATATGTCACTTTGGAATCTCAGTAAAGACATTAAAATCTTGGGCAAACCCAAGAGAAACTTCTATTTTCACGACAAATGCGTTCTCAGTCCCCGTAACCTTGCAGAACTCAAGGAACAACAGAAAGCTTCAAAAAAATGACACAGGGATCTGATCCTACTGTGTCATCCTAATTTATGATTATGAGAACCAAGGCCATTTTACTGTTTGTACTGTTTGCACAATTGCCATTTTCATGGTGTATTGGAAAGAACAAGAATCTTTTGCTTGACGTAAAAGAGATTGATTACCTTGGCAAGAGCCGTACCACACTTGTGGGAAAGCAGTTGGATTGGGAGGTAATGGGTGCCGATGATATGATCATACAGGATTCATTACTCATGTTCATAACTTCCGATGTTAAAGGCCAACTCAAGGTATTCAACCTGAACACACAAAAACAGGTTGGCAGTTTTTGCCTTAAAGGCCGGGCCGGAAATGAATTCCTGCAGGTGATTGATCTGAGCCGACAGACATATGTAAAAGATGCTGACATATACTACCCTCTTGTTGACCCATACAATAATGAACTCAAGGAGGTAAACGTATCAGAATCTATCCGCAGGCAATCAACCGTAGTAACCAGTGTGTCTGAAAGCCGGTTTCCTGATACGTTCGTGTTGTTGGACAACGATATCAACAAACGCTTTGTCTGCAGTTATTACATTAACACGGACGTTATGGACATAAAATCCATACCTGTAACACATTACATAAAAACAGGCGATAATGTTGATGTGATAAATGTTTACGGGGGCAAGATGAAGTTAGAAGATAATCATAGCGCAATGACTCCATACGCGGGAAATCTGTATAAACATCCTGACAGAAATCTGGTAGTAAAGGTTCATGCAGGAATGGACTACCTGTTCTTCTTTGATTTTGACAGGAATAAGAACTTTGCCGTTCATCAGAAAGGAGCCGTGTCATTTGATGATATCCTGCCCCAGGATGTCAGAACAACCTTCTCCGATGTGGCTTTAGCAAAAGATTGTATCTTTATCCTCTATTTTGACACCCCTGAAAATAGGAACCTGGCCAAAACCGATGAAAGGCGCAAGCCAGAATTGCTGGTATTTGACTGGGATGGTAATTTCTTGTGGAGTGCCAAGTTTGAAAAACGCATAAACAGGATTGCCTACGATGAAAAGAACCACATTCTTTACGGAATGGATTCAATCATTGAGGAGTTGTACTCATTCAATCTGTGACACAAAGGTATCTGATACCTTTGTGCAAAATGATACAATTGGGGCCTGACCCCAATTGTACTATTTTACGCAGGTAAAGCGTATTGGGGCGAAGCGAGTATGCGAGCGAGAGCGACCGGAGGCCGCCAAGCGGAACGAAATGGAGCGCGTTTGCGTAAGCAAACTAAAAAGAGGTGCCCAAAACGGGCGCCCCGGAAACAGTAAAGAGGTCGAATTCGACCTCTTTACTGTTTTTGGGGTGCCCGGTGGTATTTAAGTCAAATGTATGCACTGTTTTGCATTTTAGAAGAAACAGTTATAATAATCAGTAATTCAACCATTTTTATTGTCGGTGGAACATTGCACTCTGTTGCATTGTTTTGCCCTATTTTGCATGTTTTTGGGTGTCATTTTGGGTGTCATTTGGGATGTTATAAAAAGTGAATAACAATTCCCCAAAATATCAAAAAAAATTTGTATATTTGGATAAATGGAGATTTAATATGAGAATACCACAAGAACCTATTGTTTGCTTAGGGGCATTAGAGCCAAGCGGATATTGCTCAGTCAGAATAAGACTGACTTTTAAGAAAAGGGTAGATTTTTATACCGGCATCACTGTCACACCTGAACAGTGGGATTATTCAAGACAACGTGTTAAGCACGGTTGCAGAGTGCGTGGAATCAACTATTCCACCCTTAATAAATTAATCCAAGAAAGATTGGATTTTATCACAGATTATTGCAATGAAGCACTTGACAGAAAAGATGAAACAGCATCTGCTGAGGTTTTGAAAGAACTGTATCACGCTCGCTTCATGCGTACGGAAAAAGAACAAAGCAACGAATTCTTCTTCCTGTTGGAGAAGTTTATCGAACAATATAACGCGGATAATAGTTGGAGTGAAGGTTACTATAATCAATGGGAATATCTCTTAAAAGACTTGAAGAAATTCGAGCCAAGTCTCACCTTCATGTCTATCTCAAGTTCATTCATGCGTTCATATGTCAAATATCTCTCCCAAAGAATGAGTGATGATAAAATCAAGAACTATCTCAAGAAAATCAAGCAGTTCATAACATATGCCAAGGACAATAAGTATAGGATTAATCCTTCCTTTTTTGACTATAAGCCCCAATTAACAAAACGGAAAAAAGAGGTGAATTTCTTGAAAGAGGAAGAACTTAGAAGGATAATTAATCTTGATTATTCCAATCAACCAAGTTTGGATAGAGTTAGAGATGTTTTCGTATTTCAGTGTTGTACTTCCCTCCGTTTCTCAGATGTATGCAATCTTAGACGCAATAATATCAGAGTAAATGATGAAGGACAATACGAGGTTCGTTTGATAACGCAAAAGGATAAAGGTGAGATATGGTTTCCTCTTTCTAAGACTGCTACAAGGATTTACGACAAGTATAAAGACAATCCATATGATGACAACAAAGCATTTTATGTTTGTTCATATACTGATTTCCTTAAGTTCTTGAATAGAATTGGAGAAGACGCCCAAATTACAGGTGAAACTGTAACCACTGATTATAAATTAGGAAAAGAAAAAGTAATCATTAGGAAACGAAGTAAGATTGGAACTCACGATGCACGAAGGACTTTCATTGTTCATGCTTTGAATGGTGGTGGCACATTTGAACAAATATCTCAGTTTACATCACATAGCGAAGTAGAGTTAATGAAGCCGTATATCAACGTAACTCAGAAAGGCAAACAGAGTATTATTGACATAATAGATAAGATTACTCTTCAATAGCCAAATAAGCACAAAAGTCTATTGACTTTTTTTCCGCGAACCATATATTTATATCAGAGACTGTTGATTCAATAATAGCAACAAGATTTGCACTAAGAATTTGCTATTAATATTATAAAGGTTTATACCTTCAAGTCCATCTGCCGAGAAAGAGTTCTGCAAATCTCATCTTTCAAAGCGATGGGCTTTTTGTTTGCAATAAAAAACAATAAAATATGAGCATAAGAGATTTGAAATTTTCATTCACGCCCGTACCAACTACATTTATGTACTTGATGGACAGCGATTGCTATAAAGCAATGGCACTTCTGATACACTTTGAGAGTTATTGGAAATCCAACAACAAACTTAATAATGGTTACTTCACAAAAACAATTGGTGAGATAAAGGACGCCTTATTTATGGGAAATGAAAAAGATGCAAGACTAACCATAGAAGCATTATACCGAAGTAAACTGATTAATGTCTATGCTACGGATGGAAAACGGAGCCCACTGCTAATAAGGTTGAATTGGTATAAGATTAATGAGGTTGCCAAAATGAGCATTAAGGAAATTCAAGAGTTTGAAACTCCTATTGTAAAGTTGAGAAGAGACGAAACCTTGACATATTGTCAACATAAAGTTGAAGATAAGAACGAAATTGATAACAATTTGAATACAGAATGTACCCCTACCATATATAATACAGAGAATAAAGAAAGAATAGAAAAAGAAATAGAAGAAAAAGAAGATAATTTTTCTTCTCGCTTCGCTAATGATGATGAGAGTGAGGTTAAAGTATCAAAGCCCTTCAATGATAACCCTGATACGGAAAACTCAGAACAAGTACCACTTGATACCAATGCAAAGAAACAGATGATTGAGGCTGTCAGACACAACTTATATTCTATCGCTTTCAGGGAGATTAGCAACAGCGAAACTATAACCCAAGAGGATGAAATATACCAAGATACGATAAATATCATTATGAGGTATAATGCCTGCGAACGTCAGAAAGCAATCTCAAAGTATAATTATCTTATCCAAGGGTATAGGGATGGTATTACCAAGGAACTTGAAAAAGAGAGTATGCAAGCCGTTTCATGCTGAGGAACCAAACTGTTCTAAAACCTGAGCACGTGGCAAAAGGTACATTTTTATCTTAACAGGACGCTAAAAGTGCTGATGTATTTTGATAGTTTTAATTCTAAAAGAAATCAATAGAGCGAGAGTTTCTCTGAGATAATGAAAAAGCAGAAAAGCCCACCTTCACAGGCAGACTTTTCCAATTTATGACAATAAACGAAATTTTAAGGCACAAGCCTCGTGGCATGGCGTGAAGCCAACCGCGCCAAACCTAAGACAGACTATGCTCAAGCACATCTAACATAGTTGAAGTCTTCATTAATCTTAGCATAATAATGTACTGTGTCGTTTTTCCATGCAGCACCATTAAGGGAGGAACACCATAAGCCATTTAACAGCCCATTAGTAATACCTTTAAAATCCTTTGTTATTATACGTGCAAACTCCAATAAATCATCTGCATAATACAATCTCTGTGCACGATAATCAAAGTTCTTTGATTTGAGTTCAGCATCAGCATCAAGATAATGAGTAGCATCAAAGTAATAATCACCTATCTTACACCATCTGTGTTCCATCCAATCTTCATAATAATTATAATAAGGATAATTCTTCTTTGTTTGCTTATTGATTTTGTAGAAGCCTTCAACTACATCAATCTCATAACCTTTTTTTTCAAGTTCTTTTGCAACCAACACTGCATTCTCAAAACATCTCCCTTCTCTTATATCCATATTTCTCAGTTCATCAAGAATAGCCTTTGGAAATAAGAGATTCATTGGTGTCATTTTAACTGCCTTAGCAGTTACGGTGTCAAATTCATACTGTCTCATGGTTATCACTTTTTTGATAGTTCAACATAGGATAAACCTCTTTACGCGATACGTGCGGTTTTTTGTTATTCGGGACATCATAGACTTCTGCCAATGCCATTGCATCTTCGTAAGTCTTTGCAACATTCCAACAACCCATCGGAATAAAAGCGTTTCTGCCAAAATGAATTAATGTAGCGATTTTAAGCCTCCAATTCTCTACACTCCATCTGCCTGCCTCATCGTAACGGTAATCCGAAGCCAACAGAAGGTACATATCACTCATCTCTTTCGTTAATTTTGAGTAGTAACGAAGACTTTTTACATTTTTGCCGTCAATGAGATTTCTAATCTCTTTTTTATAAATAGGTAATTTATATTTCATTTGTTTAAAATATAGGTTGATATAAGCGCACAGCACCACCCTGCCGCATATTACTGCCGCTCATATCTGATTATTTCTAATCAGTGGACAGACACAACGTCTGTATTGCCTTTTTGATTGTGAGCCTATTGAACGGACGGCTCGTTCCTATTTAAGATGAAGGGTAGTTCAATTACCCTTCTTTTTTGCACCGCCTCTTCGCCATTGAACTTGACGCTTCGGCTGATTTTATCTTGGTACCTTTACAATGTTGGGCTCCATTTTTTTACAGCCCGCAAATCGTTTGTGATGCAAATATATTGCAGAAAAATTTGGTGTTTTTTTAGTCTCCTCTTAAAATTGTATCTTTGAAACGATAGAATAAGGCTAATTATATGTGGTATAGTATTGATACATAAGGTTTTGAAAAATAAAAATGGGCAAGCGATTGCCCATTAAAAAAAGTTTCAAATTGATTGTATTTGATAGTTATTGCATCAATCTCTATCAAAGGTACTTCTTGATTTTTTGTAATGTACCGAGCGAAGTGCCTGTCAATTGTTGAACATTCCTCATACTAATACCCTTCCTCATGAGGCTCAGTTCCTTGGAATATTCGTCCCTGTAAGCCTCGTCCTTTTTCTGATAGCCCTGCCTACCAAGACGGAGTTCAGGGTTTTCCTTACGCTTTCTAAGATATTCCTCATAGCCCACCTTCATACGGTAGCGAATCAGGTTGCGTTCATATGATGATATCTCAAGACATATTGTCAGAATCAAACGTGCTATTGGGTTAACCTCTCCATTGGGGTTAAGAGTTTCAATGTTGTAGTTGGCGAGGTACAGGTTAACCTTTTGTTCATTGAGTATTTCAATCGTTTTCAGGGCTTCCAATGTATCACGTCCTATTCGTGAAATTTCTGTTGCCACAACTCTGTCAACATGGTTGTTCTTTACATACTCTATCAACTCTACTATTTCCTTCCTATCCTCGTTTTTTTTGGCTCCTGACACTTTATTGGCGAATACCTTCACTATCTGCCATCCCTTTCTTTCGCACAGTTCTGTGAGCGTTGAATGTTGGTATTCGTAGTCCTGTGCAGACGTTGAAACCCTGAGCAATAGGCAAACCTTTTCCATGACTATTATTTTAAAGTGAATACGCTCTTTTTACTCTTTCCTTATAGTCTGAAGTATGTTCTACCATGTTATCAATGGTGCTAACAATACCGTCAACAAACACGCCTTCTACTTGTTCTTTGACGCTGCCATCTTCATTGATAAGCCTGATGTCGAATAAATCCCAACCTTCATCATAGACAACTTCAACTCTACCTGTGAATTTGAACCCCTGTACTTGGAATGCTAATCCGTCTTCAATGGCTTTAGCATTGTGCAAGCCCCAACTCATTACAACAACAACCTGAGTTCTCAGTACCTTCATTATGTATTCTGCTATCTCCATATATCAACGTTTTTCAATCATGCTGTATATCTCTACCAAGTCATACTCATTGTCAATCGGTTCGCCATATTTGTCGTCAACAATGATACTACCGCAATTGGCTATGTGGCATTGAGCCACTACCCTGTCATATTCTGTGAATCTATCAATCTCCTCCTTTGGAAGGATGTTAAACTTTAAGCCGTATGATGTTTCCATTACTGAGGTGATTTTAATGGGAGGGCTGCAGTACCCTCCCTGTTGAACATTAAGACAGCATCGTCAGGAAGTGGCTTTTTCTGAAACTTCTAAAATCTCCGCGCTCGATGTCATAGTAAACTTGAACCTGAGGGGAAGAAGTATAAGGATTGCGTACCTTTGAACGCATCAAGGGTTCTGACAAAGTTCCCCATGCCTCTCTAATGACAGTTTTACCATCTTTCTTGTCAACCTTCTTGTACAGGAAGTGGGCTACGTTATTCTTCATACGCTCACGCAATGTCTCAATCTGCAAACTCTTGATTACACCGACTTCGGCTGAACCTGTCTGAGCCATAATGATGTTAGCGTCTCTTCTCTCTGTTCCGTTGATTACCATGATTGTTTCCATATTCTATCGTTGTTTATGCCACCTGAGCGATGGCAGGGTTAATAATATCAAGCATTGCATTCTTAGTCATAACATATTCGTATCTGTCATCATCCGTTGCTGAGAGATTCTTGCAGTAGTTGCTACGTGCTATCCACAGAGTACGGAGGGCTTCAACGATAGTGGCATTATCAATCTGATGAAGCAGAGATACAAAGTAGTGCATGTGTCCGCAAGCCTCAGCACCGAGTTCACCTGCTCCGTAATCAGCCATGTACCACACAAAGTCATGTTCGTTTACTGCCTTGAGTGCCTCTGCTATAATGTTCATTGTTGCCATATCGTTTTGTTCTATCTTCATTACAAAGGTAATACTTTATTATGACTTATGCAAGAAAAAGTATTACTATTTTCATGCTTTTTTATTACTTTTGCGAGATTTTCTATTACTTGAACCATAGTTTGGTAATGTTTTTATAGTTTTACAATGAAATAATAGCTAAATGGCAGCAAACAACTATTCTGAACGCATTTCAGAACTAATGCGGATTAAGGGTATCTCCAAATCAGATTTGGGAGATGCTATGGGTGTCAAGAAGCAGAATGTAAATCTGTTGCTTGAGACTAATAATGTGGAGAAATTAATAGGCATTGCAAAAGTTCTTGGAGTATCATTGAACGACATTGTTGGTGAATACGAGACAGAACCTGAAGTAAAAGGATGTATTGTCTATAAGGGTGTGGTACATCCAATCAATACCAAGCAGGATATTGAACAGATTTTGAAAGAAATACAATAAATAACATGATAACAGGTGAGATTAAAAACCGCATAGATGCTATTTGGGATACCTTTTGGACAGGTGGTATAACCAATTCAATAACTATCCTTGAGCAAATGACGTACCTCTTTTTTATGAAGATGCTCGATGACGCTCAACGTACAAAGGAAGCCAATGCTAACGCTTTTGGTGTTGCTGTCAAGGAGCCCACGTTCAAGGAAGGACTATGGCACAATCCTGAAACAGATAAGGACGTTCCGTACAACAGCCTGAGATGGCACGTGTTCAAGAACACTGAGGCAGAGACAATGTACCGCACAATCAGCAAGGACGTGTTTGTCTTCATAAAGAATCTCAATGACGGTAAGGAATCGGCATATAGCAAGTTCATGCAGAACGCTACGTTCCTGATACAGAGCCCACGCAACTTGGTGAAGATAGTTGAGGGTATCGATGCCCTCGATATGAATAACCGCGACACAATGGGCGATGTCTATGAGTACGTACTTGGAAAGATGGCTGCGTCAGGTAATAACGGGCAGTTCCGCACTCCAAGACATATCATCCGTATGATGGTGGAACTGACGCAGCCCACGCTCAAGGATACTATCTGTGATGCCGCAATGGGTAGTGCAGGATTTATTGTTGAATCGGCTAAATACATACAGGAGCATTACAAACAGGAACTCTTGAAGAAGGAGAATTCCGAACACTACAAGAGTGGTATGTTGCATGGGTTTGATACCGATGCTACCATGCTACGTATCGGAGCCATGAACCTTATGCTTCACGGAGTGGACAATCCTGATATTGAATACAGGGATAGTCTTTCAACGGATAACACCGATGAAAACAAGTACTCACTATGCCTTGCAAATCCTCCGTTTACAGGTAGTCTCGATTACGAATCAGTTGCGAAGAATTTGCTTGCAATCACGAAGACAAAGAAGACAGAACTGTTATTCCTTGCCCTGTTCGTCAGGATGCTTCAAATAGGTGGACGCTGTGCCTCTATCGTTCCTGATGGTGTACTATTCGGAAACAGCACAGGACACAAGTCCATCCGTAAAGAACTCATCGATAACCAACGCTTACAGGCAGTAATATCGATGCCGTCAGGTGTATTTAAGCCCTATGCAGGAGTATCAACCGCTATCCTCATTTTTACCAAGACAAATGCAGGTGGTACGGATAAGGTTTGGTTTTATGACATGAAAGCCGATGGCTTCAGTCTTGATGACAAACGCTCGGTTGTTTCCGAGAACGATATACCCGATGTCATTAAAAGATGGCAGAATCTTGATGCAGAGGAGAGTCGTAGCCGTAAAGAGCAAAGTTTCTTTGTTCCTGTCGAGGACATACGGGCTAACGACTATGATTTGTCCATCAACAAGTACAAGGAGGTTGAGAAGGTGAAGGTTGAGTATGAGGAACCATCCGTAGTGCTTGGTAGGATTGAAGCGCTCCAATCAGAAATCAATGCAGCTATTGCCGCTTTTAAGCAAAAGTTCCTGTAGGATATGAGAGAAGGTTGGACTTATAGACGTATAGGTGATGTATGTACGGTAGTTGGAGGTGCTACCCCAAAAACGGAAATAGAAGAGTTTTGGGGAGGAAACCACTATTGGATTACTCCTGCTGATTTAGACGGAAGTAAGTATCAAGGTGCTACTCCGCGTACAATAACGGATTTAGCGGTGCAAAAAACGAATCTTCAGTTGTTGCCTGTAGGAACTGTCTTACTATCATCAAGAGCACCGATTGGGAAAGTTGCTATCACAACAACACCAATGTATTGTAATCAGGGCTTCAAAAATATCATATGCTCTAATAGCCTATTAAATGAGTTCGTATATTGGTTTCTATTCTATTCAAAAGACTATCTTAACTCAATAGGAACAGGTGCAACATTCAAGGAAATCTCCAAAAAAACAACTGAAAGCATAATAATACCTGTTCCTACCCTTGCCGAACAGGAACGAATTGTAGCCGAACTTGACTTACTGTCAAGTATCATTGATAAGCAAAAGGCACAATTGAAAGAACTCGATAATCTTGCCCAATCCATTTTCTACGATATGTTTAACGAACAAGTAGCTGTTAATGAAGGATGGGAATGTGCCACTGTGGGGGACTTATATAAGTTTCAATATGGTAAAGGAAATAAGATACCTGAGAGCAAAGGAATATATCCATGTTATGGTAGCAATGGAATGGTTGGCTATCACACAGAATATAATAGTGAAGATGCACCCGTTATAGGACATATTGGTGCTTATGCAGGTATAGTTAATTGGGGGAAAGGAAAGCATTTCGTGACGTATAATGGGGTTATGTGTTGGCTCAAGGGCAGCGAAACCAATCCGTTATATGGTTATTATATGCTGAAGAGCCAAAATTATCTTGAGGCTGCAAGAAATGGGATGGCTCAACCTTTTGTGTCATATAACACATTGGAGGCTCCTATTGTTTATGTACCCCCAAAACCTTTACAAGATTTATTTGCAGAGAAGATACAATTAATAGAATCACAGAAAGAATCCATTAACCAATCCATTGCCGAGAGCCAAAAACTCTTTGACTACACAATGGACAAATATTTCAGTTGACTATGTTAGCCTTAGGTATTGGAGAAGTGATAATCATGTTGTTAGTGATATTCGGGATATGTGCCCTGATAATATCAGTACTGCGTAATTCCGAGAACCGTAATACACCGACTTGGAATGGTATCATCATAAGTGCACTGTTAGGGTGCTTGCCACTCTATCTTGTGCTATGCTTCTTTGGAGTTATGGGCGAAGAGAAGAAATGATATGAGAAACTTCGATTACATAAAGGACTTAGGGCTGAACGACTTGTATCGTTATTGTTCGGCAGCAGAGGAGAATCAGGTAAGCAATCCTGATGTCAGTGCTGTCAATGCAAGAAGGGCTTTGGAATACATAGTCAGGGCTCTTTACTTCATGAAGAGTATTGATGTGCCTGAGCGTATCTCCCTATTTGAACTTGTTGACGGTGAGCCGTTCCGAGAGTTTATCGGTGATGACAAGGTAATGATGGCAGTCCATTACGTAAGGAAGGTGGGCAATACAGGAGCACATACAGGTAATGTAAGCAAGAAGGAATCCTTCTTTGCCCTCCTGAACATCTATAACGTTATTGCTGCCATTCTCCTTAAACTGAAGGTAGTTGATAGCGTCAAACCGTTTGACAGGACACTTATCCCTGACAGGATTACTACGCCCGTCTTGGTTCCTGCAACAGTTGAAGTTCATCCCACTGATTCAATCCTGAGTTTAGCATCTGCCGAATCCGTGTCTTGCACGGATCCGGTAGATGCAATACCTTGTGATATTTCAGAAGCCGAGACAAGGAAACTGTTTATTGATTTAATGCTCAAAGAAGCAGGATGGGAAATCCTTGATAGAGAAGGAGCCATTCAACCCCTCAAGGCATGTATCGAGGTAGAGGTTCACGGAATGCCGAACTCTCACGATGTGGGCTTTGCTGATTACGTCCTGTTCGGAGGTGATGGAAAGCCCCTTGCCGTAATAGAAGCCAAACGTACTTCTGTATCACCAATCAAGGGTAAACATCAGGCAGAACTCTATGCTGATTGCCTTGAAAAGCAATATAAGGTTCGCCCTGTAATCTACTATACCAACGGCTTTGAAACAAACATAATTGACGGACTTGGTTATCCTCCAAGACGCTTGTATGGGTTCCACAGTGCAAAAGACTTGGAACTTATGATTCAGCAGCGTGAAAGGCACGATATAACGGACTTCTCTGTTAAGGACAGTATCACAGATAGACACTACCAAAAGATGGCAATCAAAGCCGTTTGCGAACACTACAATAAAAAGCATCGTAAAGGGCTATTGGTAATGGCTACCGGAACAGGAAAGACGAGGGTTGCAATCTCATTTGTTGATGTCTTGCAGAGGAATGGTTGGGTTAAGAACGTTCTGTTCCTTGCCGATAGAATCTCGCTTGTGAATCAGGCGCACAAGAACTTTGTAAAACTCTTGCCAAATGCTACAACCTGTGTCCTGAGTGATAACAACAGCGACAAGGATATAAACGCCCGTATAATCTTCTCTACCTATCAGACTATGATTAACTACATAGACACTGAGGATAAGCCATTTTCAGTAGGTAGGTTTGATTTGATAATCATCGATGAAGCTCATAGAGCCATTTTCGGAAAGTACGGAGCCATATTCAACTACTTTGATTCCATGATGCTTGGACTCACGGCAACACCGAGGGACGAGGTTGACAAGAGCACTTATGACATCTTTGAGATGGAACAAGGTGAGCCAAACTATGCCTACGAACTTGAAGATGCCGTTGCTGACGGATACCTTGTAAACTATCACGGTTTCAAGCGTGGTTCCCTGATTTTGAAGGAAGGAATCAAGTACAACAATCTATCTGACGAGGAGAAGAAGCAGATGGAGGAGGTTTGGGAGTATGAGCAGACACGCAAGGCACTTGATAACAGAACTGCAGGCGAGCCGAAAGTATATAATCACGAAGCCGTATATCACAAAGCAGCTCAGGAGCAGCCGACATACGGTTATAGGGATATTATGGCAGAGGAGATTTACAGTTATATTTTCAATGAGAATACCGTTGATGCCGTATTGCAGGATTTAATGGAGAGTGGGCTCAAGGTGCAAAGCGGTGAGCGTATCGGTAAGACTATAATCTTCGCCTACAACCATCGTCATGCTGAACTCATTGTAAAGCGTTTCAATATCCTGTATCCTGAATATGGAGCAGGGTTCTGTGCCCTGATTGATAATTACGTCACGTATTCTCAGGACTTGATTGACAAGTTTGAGATAAGGGACGGTGAGCCTCAGATAGCGGTTTCCGTTGATATGCTCGATACCGGTATAGACGTTCCCGACATCCTTAATCTTGTATTCTTTAAGAACGTCAAGAGCAAGATTAAGTTCATGCAAATGATAGGACGCGGTACAAGGTTGAGCATGGATATTTACGGTGCAGGAAAGGATAAGGATTCCTTCTACATCTTTGATTGGTGCAGGAACTTTGAATACTTCGAACAGAATCCTAACGGCAAGGAAACGACTTCTACGTCTCAATCTTTGACAGAGCGTTTGTTCTGTTTAAGAACCGATATTGCCTTCTATCTTCAGCATCAGAAGTATCAAGAAGATGCTTTCTGCAAGAGTCTTCACGATGAACTTAAAACGCTGCTTCGCGAACAGGTTTCAGCCCTATCAGATAGTCATATCTCGGTTCGCTCAAAGTGGGAGGCAGTAAGCCATTTCAAGGACGCTGCTTCATGGACTTACATATCAGAACTTGATGTTCTAACATTAAAAAAGGACATTTCACCGCTACTTTCAAAGAATACCTTAGACGAAAGTGCCAAGAAGTTTGATGTCCTGACACTCACCATTGAACTCAGTTTACTTTCTGAGGATGTTGATGGTTCCAAGTGCATTCAGAGGGTACATCTTATTGCCGACAAACTACAGGAGAAGGCGTCATTGCCTCAGGTACAGGCAAAGATGGGAACCATAAAGGAAGTGCTTTCAACAGTGGCTTGGGAGAATGCAAATCTGCAATGGCTTGAGAAGGTAAGAACCGAACTCCGAGACTTGATGAAGTTCCTGATTGCCGAGAAGGGAAAGTGGTTTATTGTGGATATTGATGATGTTATCTCTGACGATGGCGAAAGCGCAGGCGTGATACCAAGAGTCAGTTATAAGCAGCAGGTAATGACTTACCTCATGGAGCACAAGCATCATCCTGTACTTGATAAAATCTACAACCTAAAACAGTTATCAGATAGCGACATTAAGGAACTTGAGAGGATTCTTTGGATTGAACTTGGAAGCAAACAGGATTACGAAATGTTTACCGCAGGAATGATATGTGGAGGTAATGTTGCTGCTCTCATTCGTTCCCTCATTGGTATAGACAGAAAGGAGGCAATGCGTAAGTTCGGTGATTTTATCTCCGGAGCTGAACTCAGTGCAGAACAGGAAGAGTTCTTGAGTTCTGTTATAAGTTATGTCTGTGAGAACGGAGATATAACGAAGGACATTGTGGTTAATGAGCCTCCGTTTGACGAGAAATTGTCATTGTTCACGGCTTATATGCAGCCGTTAGCCAAATACATTGACAATATTCATAACGTCATAATCCCTACGGGATATGCCTCTTAAAGATTGATAAAAGAATCATGATTTGATATATAGAAAGCAACGGGAGTAATAATTGAGTAATGCGAGAAAGCAAGATACAATATAATCCTTCTCTGTCAGTCAAGGAGAACGCTAAGAAGAATGGCGTAACCGAGGCTGCTATCCGTTATCATATCAAGGTTAATCATCTTGACAGACGGTATGACAAGAAACGGAACATAGTAGAAGATTGCCGTAAGTATCTCAAGAAACACCCTGAAGCAACGCGAACCGAGTTGCAGAAAAAAACGGGGCATAGTCTGTCAACAATCCGTCAGTATTGGGAGTATATTTCCACCGAAACAGAACTGATGGATTTTGATAAAAATAAGGCGCAAAAACGTCTGCTCAGACAAGGTAACAATTACTATGCTACCCATCCATCCGTAACAGAAGATTTGTTGTCGGTAGAAATGTTCAATGACAAAATTCTTGAGCCTTTTTGCGGGGGCGGTTCGATGGCAGATGTGATAAAGTCTTTCGCCTATGAAGTTGAAGCCTATGATATAATTGACAGGGGTTATGGCAAACAAGGTGATTTTTTTCAGGTTGATTTTCCTGAGGGCGAATATGATATTATCTCTAACCCTCCTTATGACGAAAGCCTTATCAGAATTATTAAACGCTGCCTTGCAATTTGCAATGACAAGGTTGCCATGCTTCTGCCAATGCTCTATCTGAGTGGCAAGGCGAGATATGAGGAAATCTTTAAAAAGAATCCACCTGTTAGGGTTTATGTTTATAGCGAGCGAATTAACATTGCAAAGAACGGTGACTTTGAACAGTATTCGGATAGTGGTGCGAACAAAACTATATACGCATGGTTCGTTTGGAAAAAAGGTTATAAGGGAGCGACAGAACTTAGATGGCTACATAATGATAAGAAATCTGTTTCTGCACTACGTTTAATGAACGCTCGTAATCAGTTGAATCAAAAAATATCTGCATTAGTTGAGGAAGAAGAAAAGAACACAAATTATTTGAACAGATATAAGCCCCACATCACATATCCTACAAAACAGGACTTATTCAAGTCTGAGCCTGAACAATATGATGCTTCAAAATGCTTATGTTACGCTTTCAGACGAAAGCAAGACTTGCATAGAGATGTGTATATACCATTTGGTAACATGAATGGAGGTTTCCCTTTTACAATCAATGGCGTTTCTTTTTTCACTTCAGAAAGCGCATATATCTGTGGCTTGTTTTCCAATCGTTCAAATGAGCATAATAGAATTCAACAAGAACTGATTGCAGAGAAAAATGGCTACATGGCGAAAAAGAATATTAGAGCCAAGAATTCTGCTATAGGGCGTGAGGATTGGAACGAGTTCAACATTGATTGGATGCTGTATGTGATATGGTGTAAAGTACAAGGGAATGAGGAGTTCAAGAATCTCTTAATGTCTGTTCCTGAGAATGCCTTTATTATTGAGAACTCAACATTCCAACCTATTAAGAACCCTGACACATCTGCTTTTTGGGGATGCAGAAATTCTATATTAAAAGAAAGTCGTGCCCTTTTCAAAAGAAAATTCTCAATTAGAAAAGACTTAAAGGGTAAGGATGTGGATTTGAATGATTATGTTGATGATAGAATGAATTATTTCTGTAACATCGGTATATTCGTTGGAAACAACGTTATGGGCAAAATCCTGATGATTGTGAAGCGTTGCTTGCACGATGGAACGGAACCTGATATTGACTACGATTTATTGAACAGGAAGAAGATTTACCTTCTTGGACAAAGGCTAACATTTTAATCTAAAAGAGATAGATTAAGCCTTCCCTTTAATACTTTTCATAGAAATAAATAGAACAAAACAGGGGTATCACAAAAAAAAACTAATTTTACTGTTCAAAGTAACCTATTAACCAATTAATCAAATAGTATTATGGAAGAAGTAAAAAGGACAAAGGAAGAAGAAAAAGAACTTCTTGCTAAAGGTAAAGCAATTCGTTGCCCCAATTGTGATGGCATCTTAACTAACATCAGCAAGCCATGCCCCAATTGTGGATGCTCTGACACATTGAAGTTTCAAAAGATAGCAAAAAAAGAATATCTGAATGTTGCACCCGATGGGACTTTAGGATATTTTATGGGTGGACAATCTCCTGTTACAAGCAACTCTCCAAAGGAGGAACAATCTGCCGTTACAAGTAACTCACCAAGTCCTACGGTAAATGAAATACGGTACGAAGTTAATCCTGATGCAGAAAGAATAGCAAGTGGAGTTGCAGGTTTCATTCTTGCTCTTAGCATTATTGTAGGTGCTATTTGCATTATTTTGGGTTTAGTGGCAGCCGCTGATTATACACCACAGGCAGGTGTTCCTCTCATTGGAGCAGGTATTATACTTATTGTTGTTGGTATCATTGCTTGGGCTTCCATCAAATTGTTTGTAAACATCTCTCGAAGTCTTTATAATATCAATGATTCTATTCAAAGACTACACTCTTTAGTAGCGCAAAAGAAATAAGAACGCACGATATAACTATACAGGAAGAGGATGTTTAACCGCATCCTCTTTTTTTATACCTTTACGCCCGACAATGAAGCCCCATTGTTTTGTACCATACGATGAGGCTTATTATTAACCTAAATCCAATAATTGAACCCTTATGGAAGAGAAGAAACCAAAGAAGGAGTATGTGTACAATGTAGTTGTTATGGAAAACCATAGAATTCTTCAAATCCAAGCATTTCACAAGCGCATGGTGGCAACTGCTTATATTGCTGCTACAAGTATCTTTGCTCAACAAGAACGTGAGAAAAAAGGTTTTACTGATTGTGAACTAACAATTGAATCTAACAATAACGTTGTTGTCAAGTGGAACAATGGTTTCAATACTATGACATTTGACATCATCAGAACTCAGGTGAAATAAAATGGCTCCCGTAAAGAGAGCCATAACTACAGCATGATATCCTCAATGTCGGTAGTTTCCTCTGCCTTCTTTGGGGGTATCTGTTTCCAATAGTTCTTTGTGCCCTGTTGAATTGCCTTAGCCCATTCACTGCCGCTTGCTGCTGTTCCTCTTGGATGCGATGCATTGAATGATTTGAGACTATTACTGATTTTCTTTGCCGTCTCAGGGCTAACGCTCCTGTCCTTCCGTTTGAATTTCTTCTGTTCCATAGTATTCTTGTTTTATTATAAATACTTGGATAGTTAGAAAAGGTAGGCTTCCCCTTGAAAAAAGTCAAAAAATCCGGCGCCGGATGACGGAGCCGATAGCCACCCCATTCTAATAAACCTACCTATACGCTAAAACGCGGAGGGGCTTACATACAGCAATGGAGGGGTGTGGGCTTTTCAAAAATTGAAAAATATTTGAGAGACACGATTGTCTTAACGCCTGATTTTGGTGTTTTTATTATTGTATTATTTGCAAGTTTTTCAGGAAAAATGGAGTTGTAATAGATTGATATTATTGCATTTGCTATCGCTATTTGTTTAATAATTAAGTGCTGTTTTTCTTTAATCCCTGAGGGTCGCTACCCTCAGGGATTTTTAATCCATTCTTTTCATTTTCATTGATAATGATAACAGTTTTGCGTATGTTTGTACATTCAATTATTGAGTATGGATACAACCGTAATCTTCGATTTTCTACAAGAGCTGTCTCGGTGCGAATATATCGCAAGTTCAGGAGATGTTATTGAAGACTTCCGGTATAACGGAATAATGTATCGTGAAGGGAGAGAAACATACAATATCAAGTTGAACTCTATGCTCACTTCATTCAAGAATTCAGTAATGGAAATCCTGCTCACTGAGAAGCATCAACCCATAATTGATACCATCTTTAATGAGATTGAAAAAATTGAAGAGCAATATTACGATATACCTGACAGGGATTACTTGCGAATGATGGAAAGAGATTATCAAGGTAGTAATAATCAGTCCTTGTTAAAATCCATCAGAGAAGCCCGTTTCCTGAATGAAATGGTTGAGGTTCAAAAACACTATCTGAACCAAGCAAAGGAGTATGTAACCACATTACTCGGAAAGGAACAGCCAAAGGCGGTAGTCAAACAACAGGAAAAGTCTCCTGTTATTTCTAATGACAATGAGGAGATAATAAAAGGGGTAGAAGGACTTGCTAAGTATCTACATGTTGGAAAGACAAAAGCACAGGCAATAATCAACAGTAATATATTAGTAGATAACACGATACAATTCTATAGCGGAGGGCATAGATTCAAAAAAGACAAACTTGACGCTTTTCTTGAAAAGAACCCTAATGCTTTTAGGGATGTAACGTGTCCCCATAAAAAAGTGTAAAAATGAGAATGGGTGTATTTTTGGGTGGAGAGGTTGCTTATAAATGCAAAAACGAGTTGAAAATCAACTCGTTATACTGCTTTTATCAGGGTGCCCGGTGGGACTCGAACCCACGACATTCAGAACCACAATCTGACGCTCTAACCAACTGAACTACGGGCACCATGTACCTGCTTTCCGTGAAAAGCGGTGCAAAGATAGTGTTTATTCGCGATAAAACAACATCACGGCACCTATTTTTTCTCTATATAGACAGGTCTTATGCATAATCCAAAGTATCGTCTGGTTTTTCCGGTCTCGCACAGCAGTTCTCCGCCGTTATGATCCAGGTTTATGCAGAAAGAATAAGCCTCGAACGGATTCAGGGATGACAGGGTTGAAGTCCATAAGAAACCATATTTCTGATATACCCGGTTCCCGTCCGGGTTATTGTTCAGGTCCGGTGACTCAAGTATATTGCTGGACAGTGAGAACGGAATGAACAGCGTTCTGTCACTGTAGTAATCGTTCCGGGGAACAAACATGAAACCTTCCTTGCCTGAAACACGGCTGTAAAGGACATAGCAATTGTCAAACAGTTCCTCAACCTGGGCAGCAGAAGGAGTACGCCAGTTCTGCCCCCAAACAGCCGAAACGGGATCATCTTCTGCCTGCATCTCAAGGACCGTATCATCTACATATTTTGTCAAGTCAAGGCTGCCGGTATCATACCATTTATAATTCTCAATAGCAAAAGTCTCTTTAATGGTGTTATCAGCCCAGGCATACCTTGTACCGTCCTCTCCGTAACCGTTTGCGCCCAGATTATATGAAGCCCAAAGTATGCCGCTGGGAAGACCCAAGTCCACCACGCTTATCAAGCTGTCTCCAAGACCGGCTATTTCAGTATGGTAAAGATCCACCAGGTCCGGGGTGAAATCCATCGGTACCCTTTGCATATTGAAAGACTGCTTGACTGAATCACCGGCAAAATAAAAGTGCAGGCCCTGACTGACCGATGTAATGATCATTGTACTGTCTGCATGGCCAACATTTGAGCCTTTGAAGTATACCGACAGGCGCATCCCGTCAAACGTCCAGTCAAAGAACCTGTCGTCCATATAACCGGTTTCGTTAAAAGCAAACAGATACTGGCTGTCAGAATTGCCAAGTTTCCATAATCCATACAGCACATCCTTATTGAAACTGCGCACCGTAACACTACAGGACACAGTCATGGAGCCGCATACAAAACTTACGTTGCAAGTTCCTACCCCTTTTGCAGTCACTACACCGCGTTCATCTACCACAGCCACATTGGCATTGTCAGTCCGCCAGCAGACAGCCCCTTTCAGATCGTCCCCCCAGGAAGTGTTTTCATCCACTTTCACGTTGTAGGGAAGCAATGACGCCGTAAGAGTCAATGTCTCGCCGGGAATGAGTTCCGCCTGTGAAATGTCCAGCGCAATGCCTTCAATCAGATATCCTATAGGTTCATCCTCTTTTTGCGTGCAGGAGAAAGATATAAGCAATGCCAAGAACAAAGCCGATGTTTTCAGTAACATAGCTGCAGTTTTCATATTCATTCAAATAATAAATGTTCGGAGTGCAAAAATACGTAACTTTGTAAAAAAAGCAACAATGAAAACAGGACGAAACATAATAGCTTTATTCATTCTGCTGGCAATAGCTTCATGCAAGGACAAGGGCGACAAGTATGCGTTCCAGTACATCACCTTCAAGAAGGACATCCCTTACACACAGGGAAAGGAGCATCCGTCCATCAGCTTTGACATAAACGTACTAAAGGCGCATGGTACCGATACCCTGTTTGCCGATGCATTCAACCTGGACATATCGTATTACATGTTCGGCAAGCGCACCACCGATGTACGCGGCGCAATGATACATTTCATAGATTCACTGATTGAAGTGTTCAAGCAGGACAACAAGGAGCAGATTGAGTTTGCACGTGAGGAGGGGTATGAGGCACGAGACATAGACCACGAATACATACTCAACACCGAGGTCCATTACGGAAACCACAAGGACATAATAGGCCACTTCATCAATTTCTACCAATACACTGGCGGAGCGCACGGCGGCACATTCATAACCTGCCGCAACTATCGCTTGGAAGACGGCAGCGTAATCATGCTCGATGACTATTTCAAGCCGGGTTATGAGAAAGTGCTCATTCCGGTCCTGGAGCGCAAGTTGCTGGAATATGCCGGCTGCAGCAGCCGCGATGAGCTTGACGAGCACGGCTACTTCAGCGAAGACCCAATGTTCGTATCCGACAACTTTGAAATCCGTCAGGACACAATAGATTTCATTTACAACCAGTATGACATAGCGCCCTACTCTACGGGCATAACCACCCTCTCGGTCCCTGAAGACGAGATTCGCAGCATAATCAGATAGCGTGCAATTGTGGACTGTCCCTATTGTGCCATTCAGAGAAATAATGTGTATATTCGCAGAAAGGATCTTCAATTATTAACCAATTGACAATAAGATATCAAACTCAGTCATGAAAAAATCCAGTATTATCCTGCTTTTGGCCGGTGTGGCGGTAGCGCCGGTTCTGATTGCCACTGTTGCCGTGGCGGCAGGTGACAGCCGCATCCCGCAGCGTCCCGACGGGCCTTGCGATGTTTACGCAAAGGGTGGCGCCCCCTGTGTGGCAGCGCACTCAACCACCCGCGCTCTATACAAGAGCTATGACGGCCCACTCTATCAGGTAATGCGCCAGAGTGACGGCAAGACACTTGACATTGGCGTGGTACAACCCTCAGCCGGTGATCCCGGCGGTTATGCCGATGCAGCCGCACAGGATAAGTTCTGCAAGGACACCTACTGCTGGATAACCATACTGTATGACCAGTCAGGTAAGGAAAACCATCTGGTACAGGCCCCACGCGGAGGATTCAGCGGCCAGGCAATGGGCGGATTCAACAACGTGCCAATGGCCGATTGGGCTCCCGTAACAGTTATGGGGCACAAGGTATATGGTGTTTTCATTACCGCAGGTATGGGCTTGCGCTGGAACGATGCGCACGGTACCGCTGTTGATGACCAGGCTGAAGGTCAGTACTGGGTAATAAACGGCCACCACTACAACACCGGTTGCTGCTTTGACTACGGCAACGCCGAGACTGACAGCCGCGACGACGGTGACGGTACTATGGAGACCACCTACTACGGCAATCAGCCCTCATGGTATCACGGACAGGCTCCCGGCCCGTGGATCATGACTGACCAGGAGAACAACCTGGTAGGTTGCGTCAACCCCGATCCAAACGACAAATACTGCGCCGACCTGCCCAGCATCAGCTGGCGCTTTGTGACCGCCACAGCCGACGGTGAGCCTCACCACTGGCGTTCCATGGGCGGTAATGCCCAGGGCGGTGACCTGCAGATAATGTATGACGGAGGCCGAATCCAGAACCAGCGCAGCAGCTATGATCCCATGCGTAAGCAGGGAGCCATCCTGCTGGGTAACGGCGGTGACAACTCAAACGGTTCATCGGGCACATTCTACGAGGGTGCAATGACCGCTCCGGGCACATTCCCCACAATTGAAACGAACCAGGCCGTACAAGCCAATGTGGTTGCTGCCGGATACGATGTCCAGATGCTGCAGATAAGCGCATCAAACAAGGTTGACAAGCCCAACCTGCTGCAGACATTCGCACCCAAGACCACTCAGAACGTAACTGTATTGTTCCAGAACACCTCAAAGCAGACAATTGATGACCTGGAAATCAGCCTGAATACCCCAAGAGGCTGGAAAGCCGTTGTAGCCGGTTCAAAAGAGAAGGTCAGCAAGATAGGCTATCCCGTTCAACCGGGCCAGACAGTAGCTGTAGAGTTCTCTGTAACATCATCTAAGAAACTGTTTAACGGTGATCTTGGAGCAAAGGCCAGCTGGGACGGCGGCAAGAACCAGTGGACAGCTGCACAGAAGGTCCGTAACGTGGAGCCCGTCAAGATTAACGAGTTCCGCATAGCCGACGGCAGCGGCAACCAGACCAACTCATTCATTGAGCTTTACAACGCAGGCGAGAAGGCTGTGAACCTGTCAGGCTGGACATTCACACACCACGCCGTCAACCTGCCCTACTTCTCATCAATCAACATCCCCAAGGGTACCAAGCTTGCTCCCAAGTCATTCTATCTTATGGGTATAAGCAACTCAGGTCTCTCTGTCGATGCAGCCAAGGGTGACAATATAATTTATGTACGCAGCGTAACCGGAATTGAAGCAGGCCACGAAATTACAATCGGCACCGGTAATGAGGCAGAGAAACGTATTGTAAAGAACGTAATCCAGCCGCAGGCACAGGCTCAGCAACAGCCACAGGGCGGCATGTTCGGTCGTGGAGGCATGGGCTTTAACGGCAATCCTACCACACTGTGGCAGCCGCTGCCAGAAGGTCCGGTAATCACCATCCCGGCAGGCTCAACCAACATCCCCGTAACCAGCACAGCCGGATTCCAGGTGGGCCAGAAGATGGCCATCGGTTACGGATCAACCTACCCCGCAGTCTCTAATTCACTTGAAAAGTATGAGGTTGTAACCGTAACAGAGGTAGGCAAACCCGGTACACAGGCATGGCTGGCAGTCGATGCCAAGAAGGGTGACACCAACATCAAGGTTACCAGCACCCAGAACATCACCGCCGGTGACAAGATCCGTCTTGACATTGACTCCGAGGGTCACGGAATTGAGTGGGTAACAGTCAAATCTGTAGGCACGCAGTCATCACGCGGCAGCAACGGCGGCCCCCTGGGTCCAAATGACAACCCCGGAACAGGTCTTGACCTTATGGAACCGCTCAAATTTGACCATTCTGCAAACATGCCTTTCGCAGTAAATGGAACCGGTATCACATTTGAACCGGCAACCAAGTTTGACCACTCCAGCAACGAGCCCGTTCTACCGCTGGTTTATGCAATTGAACTTGACAATGCGCTCTCTAAGAATCATGCCATCAACAGCGTGGTTCTGGATGTTAAAGTTGAGAACGCAGGCTTTACCGGAACAGCTGACCTTCTGTTTGGCGGTCCTACACTTGACGCATCGCGCGGCAACATGACTCTGCGTAACAGCAAGGGTCTGATAGTGGATGCGCTCAACTACGGCGGTCTGGTTGACCCGTGGCTTGCCGAAGGTTATCATGCCGATGCAGGCGCAGGTGCCGAGGGCGCTTATGCTCCCGTTCCTCAGACCGGACGCGGACGTGGCGGATTCGGTGGATTCGGAGCCGCTCAAACAGCAACTCCTGCAGCAGGTCCCGACCTGAGCACAGGCCGTTATCCCGACGGAAATGACACCGATGACAACAAGCTTGACTTCCACACAGGACAAGCATCAACCATTGCCGCACCTGCCAAGGCCGGAGAGGACAACATCAAGGTCGCATCAGTACAGGGTCTGACCATCGGACAGGTTATGTACATCGGCTCAGGAGCCAGCCAGGAGAAAGTCAGGATTGCCACAATCGGTACAGCAGGTGTCACCACCCTTTCGGCCGATGCCAAGCAAGGTGACAAGACCGTTGCAGTAGCAGCTTCACAAGGTTTCCAGGTTGGTCAGATAATCAATATCGGAGACGAATCTTACACTATCGCATCAATCGAGGCAGTTCCACGCCGCGGATTCGGATTTGGAGGTTTTGGCGGATTCGGTGGCCGTGGCGGTCAACAGCAGCCTGTTGAGCCTGACAAGATCACCCTTACCGAGGGCCTCAAGACAAATGTGGCCAGCGGTGAGTATCTGTCTGGAACCGGTGTGACACTGGGCGCTCCACTTACCAAGGATCATGGCACAGGCGATGCATTCACCGCATCGGTAGCTACTCCCGGTAGGCCCAACATCAGATAATCCACAATGACCAAGGATACCGGAACATTAAGAAAGACAATGGTGGTACTGACCGCCATTGTCCTTCTTTTATCTGTTATCCTGTGTATCCATTCTGTCTCCGGACACGGACTGATAGGCTGCAACCAAGGCACAAACTGCAACATAGTACTTGGTAGCCGCTGGTCATTCCTGTTTGGAATCATACCTGTAAGTGCTCTGGCTGCAGGAGCATATCTCACACTTATGGCATGTTTTCTGCTCACGGACAGCAAGTGGACTGGGGTTCAGGAGCAGCAATTCCTGTTTCACGCCATCCTTATAATCAGTGGTGCCATAATAGGTTGTGCCATATGGTTCATCTGGTTGCAGAGCCAAATGATCCGAGCCTTCTGCCCCTACTGCATGACAGTCCACATACTGGGCATAGTCATCTCCGTACTGTCAGTCATCTGGTGCATCAGGCAAAAGACCAATCATATTCTACTTAACATACTTATAGGTGTTCTCATTGCGGCCGCGCTAGCTGTGGTCCAGTTCACCAACACCCCACGTACCCTTGCAGAACGCGGTTTCATAAACGAGCCCTTGCGATATCCGGATGCCAAGGAGATGCCCATAATTGGCAATCCCGATGCCAAGCACAAGGTAACCATGCTGTTTGACTGGCAATGTTCCCACTGCCGCCGCACGCACATTATGCTACCCGATGCCGTAAGCCTGTTGGGCGACAGCATAGCTGTAGTCTGCTGCCCTGTATCCATGAGCCGCGAATGCAATCCCTACATATCGCCGGGCATAGACCGGTTTGCCGGCTCATGCACATTCATGCGCATCGGACTGGCAATTTGGCGCAACAATCCGGATGCGTATCGGGAGTATGAAGAATGGTTCTTTGGAACAGACCTTGCCCAAGGCTGGAACCCGCCCACTGTAGAACAGGCCACCGCAAAAGCCGAACAGCTCATAGGCAGAGACCGGCTCAATGACGCAATGCAGAGCCGATGGATGGATAACTTCATCAGAATAGTGAACGAACTATTTGGCCGCACTTCAAGAGGCACCACATCGGCTATTCCCCGCTTAATCTACGACGGCCACATTATGATTCCCGATGCCGACACGCCGACCGATCTGGCGGAGCTTATAAGCGAAATAACGCAATAGAGCCTTTAATGATAAATAAAATAACTAAATATGAAACATTGCATTTTTCTACTTACAGGCATGTTGCTGGCCAGCTGTACCGGTAACATCAATGGCCCGTGTGATATTTTTGAGAAGTACGGCGCTGAATGCGTGGCTGCGCACAGCACAACACGACATTTGTATTCCAAGTATGACGGACCGCTATATCAGGTGGTGCGTGAATCCGATGGCAAGACACTTGACATAGGCACCATTGAAGGCGGTTATGCAAATGCCTTATTGCAGGATGCTTTTTTGGAAGGAACCATAGGATATATCAGCATAATCTATGACCAGACCGGTCACGGGAATGACCTGATACAGGCATCGCCCGGCACATTCAAAGGCCCGGCCAAGGGTGAATTCAACACCCTGCCCATAGCCGATATGGCTCCGGCAACACTTGACGGTCACAAGGTATATGGCGCATATTTCATGCCCGGAATGGGACTGCGCAACAACAACGCTTCATATATGCCCATCAATGATGAGCCTGAGGGCATCTACTACGTGGTGGATGGCACACACTATGATAGCGGCTGCTGCTTTGACTACGGCAACTCATCAACAAACGGAAAGGCTGTAGGACGCGGCACAATGGAAACCACATACTTTGGCACATCCACCAACTGGGGCAGCGGAAACGGTGACGGCCCATGGATCATGGCCGATATGGAATCAGGGCTGTTCTCCGGTTTCAACGCCAAGAAGAATGATGTTCCCAGCATCAGTGACTGGGAGTTTGTGACAGCCTATGTGAACGGTGGCGGCGGTAACAGATGGGACCTGCGCGGCGGTGACGCCACAAAACCGGATGTGGTTACCTTCTATGAAGGCGAACGTCCTTCAACACCCGATCCCAATGACGTATATTATCCCATGAGCAAGAAAGGCGGCCTGCTGCTGGCCAACGGCGGTGATAACGGAAACGGATCGGCCGGAACATTCTATGAGGGTGTGGTTACGGCAGGATATCCCTCATTTGATGCAGTCAAGGCTGTGCAGGCCAACATTGCTTCTGCAAAATATGCAGCACCTACTCTCAAGACCACACGTTTGCTCACTTTCCGCAAGGACCAGCCACAGGAGCTTGTCGTGACATTCCGCAATAGCACTAAAGAACCCATAACAGATTTTGGAGTCTGGATGGAAGTTCCCAATGACTGGAACTCTGAATGTGTTTATATGGAAGAATTTGACCGGATCATGCCAGACCAGGAGATTTCGGCAAAGTTCAGGATTACCGGTCCTGATGCAGACCAGACTCTGTTTGTTAAAGTCGGTGCCGATTTTAATAGCCAGACAGAAATCAAACCAATCAGAGTTCGCAGCGCTGCAGCGGTAAGCATCAATGAGATAAGTCTGGGCAGCGAGCAATTCATTGAACTGTATAACGCATCAGACCAGCCGGTTGACCTGTCCGGTTGGGAGGTTGAGATAACCCGCAGCGGATGGGCTCCAGTACGTGCGGCACGCCTGCCTCAAGGCACCATAATCAAGGCAAATGATTTCCTTGTGCTTCGTCCCAATACAGATGCATTGGCTTTTGATGCAGCACCGCTCACCAACATATTCATCCCCGTATCGACAGATCCAAAGCATCTGTTCAAGGCTGGAAGCACTAATCTGCCCGTAACATCGGTAGCAGGTCTTGAGGCCGGACAGAAGATTGGCATTGACCTGGGTGGCAAGTATGAGGAGGTAACAATTACAAAAGTTGGCACTCCCGGCACTCAAACCACACTTGTAGGTCCGGCCAAGGCTGGTGACAAGACTCTGAACCTGGAGGTTACGGCAAACCTTACAGAAGGTATGGAGATAACCATAGGAACCGGCCAGAGAAAGGAGGTACGTAAAGTAACTAAGATTGTCAAGGTTTCTAAGACACCTGCGCCCAGACGTTTCGGACAGCAGTCGCAACCCCATGAGCCAGGCGTTGTTGAGATTGACCAACCGCTTACAATAGACCAGATTGCAGGTATTGACGTCTGGGCATTCGGAACAGGTATTGAGTTCACCCCTGCACTCAAATATGACCACATGAGCGGCGATGCAATATCGGGCCCGGCAAGCAGACTGGCACAGGACGGCAGTTACAGTTACACCTACTCTACCCGTGCAGGTGCAATTGCGCTATATCACGGAGATGTACTGATTGATGCTGTAATCTACGGTTCCAAGCAGAGCAACTCAAGCGCCAACGGTACTATTACCCGTCCGGATCTGGCTGTACTTGAGGGAGAGCAGACACAAGGCGGTTGTCTGGCCGAAGTCCCGCAGATGCGCATGCCTCGCGGCATGAACCAGGGCGCTACAACAGCCCCATCCTACTCGTTGGTTCGCCTGCCCGACGGCAACGACAATGATGCCCTGTGCGAGATTGCCTACACCAACACTCCCACACCGGGTAAACCCAATAATATGATTACCGGACAGTAATTTTCTGGACGATCTGGCCGGGATCTATTATGGAGAGTGTGATTTCATGCTCTCCTTTTTTCTTGTCAAGAGGCAGAGTTATTACGAATTCCTTGCGGTTCTCAAGCACCTGAATCTTCCACTCACGCCCCCACTCCTGGAACTTATTCTCACATACAACGGGATTACTTCCGTCCACACTTATGCCAAAGCGGTTGCTGCGGTCATAGGCCACAGGCCACAGAGGTACTACCGATACACAGATGGTAACAGTCTCTGCATTACTGTCTATGAACTCTGTGGGAATAGGAATGTTGATGGAACCGCCGGTCTCAAAATCAAGCGGCTGACCCATCTGGAGCGCTTTCCAGTCTGTACCTATACCGTCCAGCAGGCGGAAAGGCTCTGTGAGCGCGAGTTTGGTCAGGTCTATCTTGTTATTGAACTCCGGATGGCGCTGGTTATCAGGCAGGCGGTAACGTGTGGTCGGAGCATCAACCAGAACCGGCATATTCTGATACAGAGCTTCGTATCCTGGAGTTATCTCCGATATCATCTGGTCCCACTTGCCGTCAAGCATAGTGTTATAGCGTACCAACAGGTTGTTCAACTCCTCATTGGCGTTACGGCACATATCGGCATACAGCGCATTGCCGGTCTCGTGGTTCTGCTGCGCATACAGAAACTTGCGGTTCATCTGATATGCAGAGTGCACGGAATAGCCCAGCATTTCAAACAATGCCGGAGCAAGTTCTGCAGACACGCCGCTTTCTATTGCATCATATACTGTACAGATATTCTGATAATCTACCAGGCGTTTCTGGGCGCTGCCGGTCTCAAATGAGAAATCTGTGTCATACAGGCGGCTGAACTGAGGTGAATCCCACTCCATCTCATAGCCCATGAACTCAGGCTTACGGTCCCATGCAAGACGATAGTAGTTATCCAGAATGTATTGGAACATTGACTCATATGCCGTACCAAAGATACCTGCCAGCCACTTGGCCTGATACAGATTCACATTGTCATAATTGAATGAACCAAAATCATAGGCCATATCCATGAACATGCTCATCTCTATCTCCATAGGCTTGATATCACCCACATTGAGCAGCCAGTAACGGTCAGCTCCGGCGGTATATGCCTTGAGCAGCTCCTCATACATAAGTTGTGGAGCGGTAGTTGAAATCCACAGGTTATCATGCGGAACACCGCAGTAGCTCAGATGATAATAGACGCCACTACGGCCCGGACGTTTCTGCTCATCGGCATTGCTTACGCGTTTCATGTAGCCGTAGTTGTCATCGGGCCATACAAGGGTTATATCCTCCGGTACACGGAGTCCGGCATCATATATGTCAAGTGTCTCCTTGTAGGGCACGAATATCTGCTGCAACTGGCTAGAGGGCTTTTTCTTATATTTTTCCAATATGCTGCGCTGCTCCTTGAACACTTTCTCAAGCGTACGTGCGCGGTCCTCGGGCTTATCGCTGCCGTGCATGGCCTCATCATGGAGTCCGCGCATGCCCATTGTGTAGATATTGTCATACTGGGCGGTCTCACGGATGCGGTCATCCAGTTTCTTGAGGATGGTTGCACCGTTGGTCTCATAGTTCCACTCACCGTCACGCTCCTTGTTCCACTCCACCTCCGATGCATTGTTGAACAGCAACGGCTCACAATGGCTGGTGGTAATCATGATGCCCCACTTATCGGCCACCACCTGGCTCTCAGGGTGGCTGTAGAACGCACCTGTGCAGGAGTGCATGGCGGGCGCCAGCATATTACCCTTAAGGCGCAGTATCAGCTCACAGATCTTATCATATGTCTTGGGGCCTATGTCACCTAGTTCCGGCTCAAATGTCTTCTCTGCCCACGTCTTGAGCCCCCAGTCCTCATCATTCAGGAACACCCCACGGTATTTTATTGTTGGAGACTTGCTTGCATAGACACAGGTAAAATCCCTGACATTACTGTTATCATTATCTACTGGCACATCGGCAAACCAGTACCAGGGGTTTACGCCTATTAGTTCGCTGATATGGAATACGCCGTACGCCAGGCCTCTGGCATCGGAACCGGTTACATAAATGTTATAGCCTTCAGTGTCAATGGCGTACTGCTCCCACTTACCGCGCAACTCCTTATGGCGACTGGTATTCTTTGCGGTAGCCAGAATCACGTTCTGCCCCTTACCCCTCCTGGTTGAAACTTCAGGTTTTACGCCCGATACAAGCTCAATGTCCTGAGCCAGCACACCGGCCACATGCCCGGCCAGCGCAGGATCTTTCTGGTTATATACTATGGTGGCCTTGGTCAGATCTACTGCAAATGCGGCAGAAAGGCACAATGAAAGCATTACGGACAGAATAAATCTCTTTCTCATAAGTGTATGGTTCTATCTGTCCCCAAAATTACTACTTTTTTTGAGTTTTTTACCAGCCACCGGGTCTGCCACCACCGCCTGGGCCACCACCGCCTCCAGGACCAAATCCGCCACCGGGACCAAATCCTCCGCCGTTTCCGCCCGTGTAGGACGTTAGCGTAACAGATGAGCCGCCGCTTACTGAGCCACCGGTAGTTACCATACCCTCAAACAGGCTGGTTCCACCAGATACAGTCACGCCAGAATTGAGTGTGGGAGTTGACGCGCCCGATACTACCAACGGGGTTCCGCCGCTGGAGGGAGTCTTGAAAGCTATCACATCAGTTCCCACTGTAAGTGAATACCAGGTGCTCTTGCTCCATGATGACGCTGAATAGCAACTCTGCGTAAGGCTTGCTCCGGATTCCAATCCTCCAATAGCGATCAACTTACCGCCTTGAACATACAGTTTGTAACCACCCTCGGTGTTGGCATCAATAGCCACCTCTGGCGATGTTGTGCCTATGGCATAAACCAGGCCGCCCTTTATGTAGAAATTGCCGTTGGCATCAAGTCCGTCATTCTTTACAGCGTAACCGCAAACCTTGCCGCCCTCTATCGTAAAGGTGCTGGCGGAATTTATGGCGTCATCGGCTGCCGAGTAGCTATATACCACACCATCTTTTACGGTTATTGTACCCTTGGACTCTATGCCCTCATGAGCCGAGCAGTTTACAACAACTGTTCCGCCGTTAAAGAACAGGTTTCCGTCAAACTTTATGCCCTTGGCCGATACGCTGTTTGATGAGCTGCTGCCCCAGCCTCCTGACGAACCGTAGTTGGAGCCGGTGGTTGTTACGCGTACCGTACCGCCATTGAAGCAGCCAGTAGCATCACCACTTATGCCCTTACCGCCAGTACCGCTATTGATTATATCAAGCGTACCTCCTGTTATCTCAAACAGTTGGTCTGCCTTGATGCCGGCCGTTCCTGTATACTCTGCATCCTCGTCATCATACGCAGCTGATCCACTGATATTTATACTGGTAACACCTCCTGATATGTACACCAGAGAGTCTGATGTTATACCCTTCTTCATATTGGCCGACACATTGACCCCTATTGATCCGCCAGATATGACAACCATTTCCTTGCCCCGTATGCCATGCCCGGCGCTTGAGGTCACGTTTATGACTGGCGAATCCATTATGCTGACGTAATCATCACTGGTTATGCCGGACTTTCCTCTTGCAGTTACAGACAGTGTTCCGTCGCCGCTGAATATGAGCTGGCCCTCGCTGAAAAAAGCCGCCTTCTCATCCTCATCGGCAGGAGTAGATGTATAAGATGCGCCGTCTGATATGCTGTTTGTGCCGCTAACAACCACATAGCATTTCTTTTTACCCTGATTGTTTATTGCTGCGCCATTAGGGTTGGTCAGTTCCAGTCCGTTAAGCACCAATGCCTGTTTCTTGGAACTGTACAGTTTTAATGAACCGTTCTGTGATGAACCGCTCAGTTCATATATAACCTTCTCATCGGAGGTGTTGTTTACAGTCACATTGTTGCCATCAACGCTCACAATACTGTTTTCATCGCCTGTTACCTGAGCGCCTCCATCGGCAAACACAATCCTTATGGTGCGGTCAAACTTGGTGCCCTGTATGCTGTCATCGGCCCACTCAGACTCATCTATTTTGGAAGCCACCGTAGTGGTATCCGTACTGCCGTTGTCTTCATTTGTCTGTTGCGTAGTGTCAAACACATTCGTCAGACTGTCGGGGGTGCAACCCATGCAGTTCAATAGCAGTAATGCCAGTAGATAATAAACCTTTTTCATATTGCGAATATATTTTGTTTTCTGTATGCTAAGGTATCACGCGCATGTTTTTTTATCAAATAAATTCAACAAACACCCCATTTTCTTCAACAAAACGGGTTTTCCGGACACAAAAAAGCGTATATTCGCAGTTATGGAGCCGGTACAGCAAGGACTAATAAACCAGATATGGCAGATAACGCTACAGATTCTTCCCTATCTGTGCCTGTTGCTACTGCATCATTTCCTGCTGGCTCCGCTGTTTTTCAAGAAGAAGTATCTTATTTACATTCCCGTAACCATAGCGTTAATAACCGCTTTCGGATTCTACTGTTATAACGTGGGAAATCCTGTCAATTCACGCCAAGGTCCGCCACCTATGATGCGGGACGGAAATATGCCGCCACCCAAACCGATGGATGATATGCGCCCGCCCATGGAAGGGATGGCGCCGCCTCCCGATGATATGCGTCCTCCTATGGATGGAAACAGGCCACCACGGGATGATATGCGCCCACCACAGATGCATGGTGACGGAAACCGTCCCATGCGCCCTGAGACCATGAAACTCTTGATGGGTCTGCTGCTTATTGGTGTTGACCTGGGTTTCATGGCATATATACGCAGCATTAAGCACGAAAGACTGAATAATGACCTTAGAGCAGAGAATCAGCTGCATAAAGATAAGATTCAAGAACTTAACCGCACTGTAGATAATGTTCAGAAAGCTGAAAGCGAGCTGCTGTTCAAGACAGACTACAAGCAGGTGCGCATCAAGCCCGATGACATCCTGTACATAGAAGGTATGGCCGAATATCTTAAAATCATTTATACCGGCTCTCCCACTCCGCTCATAGTCCACCTAAGCATGAAACGTCTGCTGGAACAGCTGCCCGATGACCGTTTCATACGTATCCACAAATCCTACATAGTAAACCTGAATCGCATTTCCGGCAGTAACCGCACCCAAGTCACAATAGAAAACGGCACGACTCTACCCATAGGAGAATCGTACCGCAAGTTATTTGCAGAACGACATATCAATTCCTGATTTCCGGACGGCCACCTTGGGGATTGAATCCACCACCAGGTCCACCAAATCCTCCTCCGGGGCCTCCAAATCCTCCTTCAGGACCACCCTGACCTCCAGGACCAAACCCGCCGCCAGGGCCGCCAGGACCAAATCCTCCGCCGGGACCACCAGGGCCACCAAATCCGAATCCGCTTGAATATTGTGAGAGTTCCACATTGCTACCTCCGCTTACAGAGCCGCCTGTTACAACCATTCCTCCCAGCAGACTTGTACCGCCGCTGACATTGACACTATGTTTGAGTTCCGGTTCTGTTGCTCCGGATACAACCATCGGTGTACCGCCTTGCGTGGGAGTCTTGTATGCAATAACATCATTACCCACAGTTATGGAGTACCAGATGTTCCTGTTCCATGAAGATGACTGCCAGCAGTTCTGAGTCAGGCTGGCGCCCCCTTCCAGACCGCCTATTGTCATAATGGTTCCCCCCTCCACATAGAGTCTGTGACCGCCCTCCGTGTTGGCATCGATAGCCATCTCGGGCATTCCTGTTCCTATGGCATATACCAGTCCGCCTTTTATGTGGAAATCGCCGTTGGCATCCAGTCCGTCATTTCTGAGTGAATAAGCGCACACCTTACCGCCCTCAATAGTAAACGTACCTTTTGAGTTTATTGCATCAGCAGCAGCAGAATAACCATAGACTTCTCCGCCACGAATTATGATCTCTCCTTTTGATTCAATAGCTTCGGCCGATGCACAAGACACTGTTACTGAACCGCCAGTGAACGTTATATCGCCGTCAAACTTAATACCTTTGGATGAAACGCTGTTGTTCTGCCCCATCTGAGGCGGTCCCATACGTCGGCCCTGTGATGACCCATAACCGGCACCTAGTGTGTTTATGCAGACTGTTCCTCCGTTAAAAAATGCCTTATTATCACCGCTTATACCTTTACTGCCTGTTCCCCAGCTTGTTATGCCAAGAGAACCTCCGTTCATTTCAAACAGTTGGTCTGCTTTTATTCCTGCAGTTCCTTTATAATCTGATTCCTTGTCATCATAAGCCGCAGAACCGGTAATATTGATTATTGTGCTGCCGCCGTTTATGCAAACCAAAGAGTCGGACACAATACCCTTTTTCATATCGGCCGAAACCATTATACCTATAACACCACCTGATATGACTACCGATTCCTTACCACGTATTCCATGTCCGGCCGCTGAAATCACATTTATGACTGGGTTTTCTGTAATTGCCACATAATCATCACTTACTATTCCGGATTTACCCTTTGCGTTCACTGTCAGGTTTCCATCGCCGCTGAACACCAGTTGACCTTCACTGAATAGAGCAGCTTTCTCATCCTCTCCATCGGGAGTTCTGGAATATTTAGTCCCGTCTGTCAAGCTATTGTTGCCGTTAACCACTACAAAGCACTTTTTACGGCCTTGATTGTTTATGGCAGCACCTTTAGGATTGGTCAGTTCCACTCCATTAAGCACAATCGCCTGCCTTTCAGAACTATACAATTTTAGAGAACCATCCTGTGAGGTGCCGCTCAACTCATATAAAACCTTCTGAGTGGTTGTATTCCTTACTGTCACATGATTTCCCTCCACACTTACGGTGTTGTTGTCATCGCCGCTTACCTTCGCTCCGTTTGGAGTGAACATAACCTGCACGGTACGGTCAAATACGATTCCTTTAAAGCTGTCGTCATTTGCTTTACCAGGACTGCAATCCAGACACAACAACAGAGCTATCAACAAATAGATTATTCTCATGATTAGTCAAGCAAATTGCTCAGACTGTCCGAAAGCGGCATTGTCATTCCCATAGGAAAATAGATTCCTGTTGGAAGAACAGAATTATTTAAAATCTACTTGTGCCCAGGGGATCCACTTCTGGACTTCCTTGTCTTCAAGTGTTTCATCAACGAACTGTATGATAGTATTGGCATCCTCTTTGCCCAGCAGGAACTTGTCAATGAATGCCTCAACCTCGGGATACTGGCTCTGGGGGAGCTGGCAGTGACCATGCTTACCCTGAACTGAGAATCCCATGCGGTCCTCAATGCCGAACTTCTTCCAAACCTCGCGGGCGGCTACGCATGATACGTAACCTGCCTCGTCGGCCAGCCACTCATAATCGGTGTTGCCCAGAACCAGAAGGGCACGCGGGCAAACCAGAGCGCAGAGTTCGTGATGATCCATGGGCAGCTTTGATACGTTCTCATCCTTCCAGTCCCACATGGACTCCTTGAACCAGTGGGGATCTGTGTTGCCAAGAGTCTCTACATGTCCCAGGGTCTCTGATACGCGCCATGCAGCAGCACCGCCGCCACCGGGCTCCTGAGCGATTGTCAAGGCAATACGCTCATCGAAAGCACCAGACCAAAGAGCCATCTTGCCGGCGTATGAGCAACCGGTCACGCCGATATGCTTCATATCAATCTTGCTGGCGGCACCAATAATCTCCAGACCGTCAATGATACGGCTTACGCCCCAAGGCCACATAGCATATGCACCATTCTCAACAAGCTCGGGATAAATCTTATTGATAGGCTCGCTTCCGCGTTTCTGCTGATGTGCCATAACCTGACTCATATTGAAGTTCATAGTGGCTATTTTGCGGTCAGGACAGAAATTACGCGGCAGACTGATACCGGACATTCCTATCATGAGAGGGAACGGACCGTCGCCTTCGGGATAGGTAATCTTTGATGTTATGGTCAGGGTCTCACCGTTACGGTGTACAATTACTGTAAGGGTGTTGTCCTCAAGCTTAGCTTCGATATCCTTCTTATCTACCATTGGCTTCTCACCTACCTCATAGTGATAGAGCTCATGGATAATCTCGGCACGACGTTTCTCCCAGTCCTTGAACTTCTTGACCTTCTTCTTGCCGTTTGAGAACTCAAACGGGTTGGGTAATGTCTCAACGCTCTTTGCATTGTCAACAGTTGGGAATGCAGGAGCAGGATACTTAGAGCCCGTAAACTCCTGGTCATAAACCAAAGGAATGTTCTTTTGTGCCATTGCCGGAACTACAACCAGAGCTATAGCGGCATAGAGTAATGATTTGATTGACTTCATTATTTTAGCTTTTTAGATTAGTATTGCTATTTAACCGGTGTAAAAGTAATAATAATCTTTTATCCGCGCATGTTTATATCCACGCAGTTTTATCCCAGCACAACATCAAGAACCATCATAAGTGCAAATCCAAGTGCAAAGCCAACGGTTCCTATGTTGGAATGATCACCTTTTGATGTTTCCGGAACAAGTTCTTCTATTACTACATAGAGCATTGCGCCTGCGGCAAATGCCAGCATGAACGGCATGATACCTATTATTGACGATGCCAGCAAAAGTACCAGCGCACCGCCTATGGGCTCAACTATTCCGCTCAATGCACCTATTCCGAATGCCTTCCAGCGGCTGTTACCTTCGGCTCTAAGCGGCATTGATATGATTGCACCCTCAGGGACATTCTGGATTGCTATACCCAGTGACAGAGCCAACGCGCCGGCCATATTGAAATCGGCAGTCAGAGCTCCGGCTATAGCAACACCCACAGCCATTCCCTCAGGGAAATTATGTATGGTAACGGCAAGAGCAAGTTTTGCCGTGCGTGACAGATGGCTTTCAGGGCCTTCCGGGCCTCCTACAGGATGAATATGAGGTGTTATATAGTCAATTAATAAAAGGAAAGCAAAACCGGCAAGCAATCCTATTGTAGGTGATACTACAGCCTGATTTCCTGTTCCCATCTCCATAGCCGGTATCAGCAGAGACCACACGGATGCAGCCACCATTACGCCCGATGCAAATCCCAGCAAAACTTTCTGCAACATATCGGGCATATCCTTTTTCATAAAGAACACAAAAGCCGATCCCAGTGCTGTGCCAAGGAACGGAATCATCAATGCTGTCAATACGGGATTCATAGATTCATCTCTTTAATTCACAGCAAAAGTATGGCTTTTGATTTGCAATCCGGTTGCAAAAGCGCACAAAAGGTTCAGACCCCTTTGTGTCTTATTGATTCGTAGTATTCGTGACGTGCAGGATTCTCGGGGAACCAGCCTCTAAGCACACGCTTTTCCTGCTGGAACATCTCACCTATTCCCCAAAGGCAGGAGAACGCAAATCCGCCTATTATGGTTGATACGGTCTGGTTCTTGACCAAAAGTGACAGCACGCAGCAAGCCAAGCCGACGACAAGCCAAACCCACCAGATTCTCTTACCCCAATAATACTCCATCTTAATGACGGCAGGATGGCACAGACCGATGCTCAGAAACACCGCTGCACCCACAATAATTCCACTCCAATTCATGGCCGCGAAGGTACTTCTTTATTTCCGTTTGGCAGAGTAGCCACGCTCAGTTATAACACTTATTATGCTTTCGTCAGATGCACTACCATGTACAGATGCTATGCCCGATGCAAGGTCAACTGATACTTCTGTTACTCCTTCAACGCTCTTTATTGCGTTCTCAACATTTGCACGGCAGTGATTACACATCATGCCATCTACCTTAAATTCTCTCTTATCCATAGTCGTTTCCTTTTTTGTTGTAAATCGCTTGATGATTGCGTATATCAACAGCAGTCCCAGTACAACGCTGCAGATAACCTTAAATACAGCCGGCTGTTCATGGCAGCAGGCATGACTCTGCACTATACTCTGTGTAAACCACTCCACCGGCAGCAGATAGTCAATAATCAGGCCGAACCCTATTGCGCCCAATGTTATGGACAGCAGATAAATCCACATCGTTTTACGACCCATGACCTTGCGTATAACAAGCATAGACGCCATGTTTGAGGCGGGACCCGCCATAAGCAGTACGAGTGCCGCACCGGGAGTTATGCCCTTGAGCATCAGGGCCGCAGCAATGGGTATTGAACCTGTGGCACACACATACATAGGTATAGAAATAGCCAATACAACCGCCATACTTGCCAGAGGCGTTCCGGCATATTTCAGAAAGAAATCATCGGGCACAAAGACGGTTATAAGGCCTGCTATTACAAGACCTAAAATCAGCCATCGGCCTATATCCTGGATCATATCTACGAATCCGTAGCGCAGTGCCTCAAGCAATCTGCCGCCAAATCCCTTGCTCATATTCTGTTCCGATGCACACTGGTTAGAGTAGTTTTTCTCATCAGGTTCACGCTTAGTCAGGCTGTTCACTAACATACCGCCCAATATTCCTGTCACCAAAGCTGCCACAGGTCTCATTATTGCAAACGGAACACCCAGCAATGCTGCTGTGGCAAGAATGGAATCCAGGCCGGTCTGTGGCGTTGATATCAGGAACGATGTGGTGGCTCCGCGTGATGCGCCCTCTTTGCGCAATGACATTGCAGTCGGTATAACTCCACACGAGCACAATGGTAAGGGCACGCCTATCAATGCCGCCCAAAACACTGATCTGAAATCGGGTCTACCAAGATAACGTCGATATATCCGCGCCGGGACAAAGGCATGCAAAATGCCCGCAAAGCCAAATCCCAGCAGCAGGTACGGCGACATCTCGTTTATCAGATTCCAAATCTCATTCATAATGCGCTTGTAAAGATACATCGGCAGACCGATTTCTCAAAACGGCCCGCCGATGTACTGACTACTATAGCAAAGATTTATTCCTTACAGATTTTGATGGAGTCAATGGCCATCAGCAATGCCAATACAAACATCATAGGCATGATGAACAGCTGTGCGGCGTTGAACTCATCAATAAGTTCGCTCATGTGCAGCAGAGTGAAAAGTGCCATGATGCAAGCCAGAACGGCATTGATCACCTTTGCGGTCTTACCGCCGTAAACCACCAACAGAATGCCCACAACCGGAATCAGGTATGTCATGCATACCATGAAAGATATCATGCCCACTGGAGCAGGACCCTGGGCCGCTACAATACTGTCACCCCAGAAAGCAGGCAGTGCATCGGTCAATGAATGTGTCAGGAAACCTACGATTGTCAGTACCCAAAAGAGAATGATTCTGTTTTTCTTTTCCATAATGATTTCATTTTTAATTCGTGCCGCAAAAGTACTCCGGCCTTCAAGCCTACACAATCACTAAAAATGAGGATTTGGACCAAAATGGTACAAAAGGGGTCAGACCCCTCTTGTATCATTTTTGTACCTTTGCGGCATCAAAAAGAAAAACATGGAATACCTGCCTAAAGATCCGGGGATATTAGTATCGGCAGTAAATATGCTGCTAAGAGATGAGGAGTTTGACTCCCTGGAGTCATTATGCTTTCACTTTAATAAGGAAACGGAAGAAATAAAAAGCTATCTGCAGGAACAAGGTTTTGTTTATGATGAGGAGCAGAAGCAGTTCCGTCCCATAGGATATAAATGACACAAAGGGGGCTGTCCCCAATGTGTCATTCTAATGGTATCTCCGGGTGTTGTACAGCCAAAGGCATGTCCTCTTGGGAGAGGTAAAACATGTAGAGGATGACAGGCTTGTCACCGCGGTTTTCACCATGATGGATGGTACCAACCATCTCAACTACTGCCTCACCTTCATGCACGATCTTTTCCTTGCCGTCCAGACCGATGATTGTAAGCTCTCCCTGCATCAAGACTCCGTAGTTCATTACCGGATGGTGATGCCAGCCCAGTTTCTGGCCAACAGGAAATTCATATTTTACGGCCACAAGTTCCGGACGACCTTCAAGATAATCGGGAAGTTCAACACCGTCCCAACTCTGGGATGTACGGATAAGCTCTGTGGATACTACCTGCTGAGGTTGTTCTGTATTGTTGGCCTTACCATTCTTGCAAGATGTAAGTAGAGCTGAGCCACAAATTAATGTAGCTGCCATAAAAAACAGTGTAACTCGTTTCATTTTCATTTATGTAATATTTTATGGTAACATATTGATTACCTTCTGGAAAGCAATTTCCGGAAGGGGAGCATGATATGACATGTCATAGATATACGGAAGCTTGACGGCATAGAACGGAAGTATCCGTTTGGTAAACTCACCTAATGCCTCACGGTCAGTGGTTCCCACATAAGCCGAAAGGAAGATATTCCAATGGGCTTTAAGGGTATCGGGCGTAAGGTGGAACAGGTTGTCGGTCCTTTCCTTGTCCATATTGTTGCAGATGGTCCACATAAGGCCAAGATCCCACTCGGGAACTCCATAGCCGAATTCACCCACATCAATCCAAAGGGTACGTTTGCCATCGGTGATGATATTGCCAATCTGAAGGTCTCCGTGAACGCATGTAGGCGTATCGGGAACGTGTTCAAGGAAAGCCAGGGCGCGACGCTTGTATTCATCGGGCACAAGATTCTTTTCCATATAGAACCGCTGCATCCTTTGCTTGTAGGAATTAAGCTTTGTGGTATCGGCTTTAGTCTTATGCAGTTGACGCGCCAAGCGGGCAAACTCACGTGATATCTCCTCAAGCCGATCAGGCTCTTGTGATATGATACGCGTAAATGAACGTTTGCCCGGGATAAGCTCGTACTCTGCACCGAACCGCTCGCCATCGGTTACAAGGCAGTAAGGTTCCGGCGTAGGGATCCCGATATCAAAGACTGAATGTGCAATCAGGAATTCCTCTTTTGCCCTGTCGGCCTCAAAGCCCGGGTTGTAGAGCTTGGCCAGAGAATTACGGGTCTTGTGTGTATATGAAACGGCTGTTCCGCCCTCTCCGGTGCGAACATACTCGTTCAAGTCAATCTTTTGGTATTCCATATTATCCTCTTTTGAAATATCCATTGCAAATGTACAAAAAAGGGCACAAAAAGCGCTCGGCTCCGAAGGAGATGCTTGGCTTGTCCAAGAACCGTCCCCTTTGTGCCAAATCCTCATTTTTAGTGATTGTGCAGACATTTAAACTGGAATACTTTTGCGGCAGTTAAACCATTAATTGATAAAAGTATGAAACCTGTATTCAAAGTTTTGCTAATGGCAATTGCCTATCTTGCCACGTTTGTAATCGGTTCTTTAACCGGATTGATTCACCCTATGTGCTATGCTTATGTCGGTGCACTGCTGCCAATTCTGTTTGCATTCATCTATCTCTACACATCAACCGTTATGCGCAGTTTCGGTGTTGCAACCGTACTTAACGGAATCCTTCTGCTCCTTCTCCTTATTGCCGGAGAGGCCGATTGGGCGCTTGTTATCGGTTTTATCATCCTGACAGCACTCTCTGAGATAATCAGATGCCGCCAAGGATATGATACAATCAAAGGCATCCGTCTGAGTTTCCTCCCATTCGCATACTCCTTCTTTGCCTACACCGCACATTGGTGGACCGACACCCAAGGTTCCCTTGCTGCAGCAGTTGAGGAGATGCCCGCAGGTTATGACCAGCTGATGATTCCGGTCATTGAGAACATTCCCGTGCTGATTATTGTGCTGATCATAACCCTACCCGTTGCCATTCTGGCAATAAGGCTTGCAGAACGTGCAATGAAAAAGCAGATTGAATCGTTCAAATAAAAAGCAGTAGGGACTCTGTGGCATTCAGAGTCCCTACTGTAAATTATTTCTTGCGCTGTTTGAGTCCTTTCTGATATTCGGTAAGCGGGGCCTGATACTTTTCCTGATCGTAGTTTATAGGAATGTAATACTGGCGATACCATGTTCCAAAAACCAAATCATACCCACGGTATAATTCACCCACTAATATGACTCCGTTAAATCTGGTATTGGCCATATCCTTATGTATTCCTAGACTTGCCAAATCACGAATCTTTTTCTCTATTTCTGTGGCAGCCCAACTCTCACCACTGCCACCATCTTCACGTTCAGTTAATGTCATTTCAGCAGGCCTTGAATCATGAAAAAGAACTTCATATTCATCAGGTTTATTCTCCATTGTAAAGAAACCTACCTCATTGTAAGAAGCATCTTTTACTGTTTTATCTTTTTTGGAGTCGCGTCTAAAGACAGAACGCTTAAGGCTCCGCTGATAATCGGTAAGCGGGGCCTGATACTTTTCAGGGTCGTAGATAATTGGAATATAGAACTGAACATATTCCCTATAAGCCCCCGACTGTTTCATATACTCACTCTTTTGTAATGGCAACAGTATCACACCGTTGAATCTGGACCTTGCCCATTCACTTTTTCCAGGAACGTGTCCCTCACCTCCATGTTCACGAATCTGTTTTTCAAGTTCTGTGCGTGCCCATTCTTCACCTCCGTCAACCCCTTCCCATGTATTTGTTTCCAAATACTCATACGTTGTGGGCGAAAGAGGATTCAAGACTTCATAATGATCAGGTTTGTTCTCCATCGTAAAGAAGGCTATCTCATCATAATTAGCTGTACCCCAGTTCTTTCTTTTCTCCAGAACTGACAGGTCATGCTTCAGGTTTTTTACGCTTACCAGATATGGACCAGGCTCTACGCCGTCTGTTCTGGGAACCGAGTAGGCATTACCCCTGACTCCAGTCAGCGTATGACCCTGAGCATGCACAGTATTGCCTTGCTTATATGATGAAATAAGATTCTTAAGGAACGCTATTGCTTCATCCATAGTACCAAGCTCTATCGATACCACCTGGCCGCCCTTACCTTCAAGACCCATGACCCAGAATGAATAGACGCCTTTGGAAAGCTGGATGCAGGATATGTAGCCCTTATAGGGCTTGTCATTGGTTATGATTCCGTCATCATAGATGCTCTCAAGGGAATTCAGTTCAGGATACTGTTTATTATTACTGTCCAGTGTTATGGACGGGAGGTTTTGTGGAAGTTCCTTATAATCCGGGTATGATTGAATTTCTACCTGAGTCGGTAATAAAGATTCATCATAACGGGCCAATAAAGTCCGGGATGTTTCAGGGTCATCAGCATCCATAGACTCTTCTATATCGGTCTCTGCAGGTTCATTGTAGGCTGGTGTATCTTCATTTTCACTCTCTACTACTAGTATATCATCCGCCGATGTGACCGGTTCTTCAATAGCCGGAACGTCATTGACGGGATCTGACGATGCATTGACCGCTATGTCATATACGGTGTTTGACATGAAGACCAGAGCTACTATAAGCACAATTGGCAAGTATATGAGCTTTAGGAGACTGCCCTTTCGAGAGTGATTGCGGTTCATCATACGGATTCTTGTACGCAGGTAACTCTCCCCCAGTCCGTTTACAAGCGGGATGGACAAACCTCCGGTTGCTATGCTTAGCAGGCTCTGCTCATACTCCAATTTGTCCAGGCCTGAATCAAGCACGGAAGCATCGGCCTGGAACTCCTGCACGCAACAAAGGTCGTGCCTAAGAAGCCAAACTGCCGGGTTGAACCACTGGAATGCGGATAGTATATCTGTGGCCAACAACTCTATGGAATGATGGTGTGATACATGGGAATGTTCGTGACGCACTACTGCCGAATTCCATAAGGATTCAGACTGCGCCATATTTTCCGGAAGAACTATGCTATTCATCCAGCTGAAGGGACGGATGTCATCACCTGAAATCACTATCCTGCAACCATCCCTTTTCAATATTACACGGCCGCGACGGATTATACGCAATACTTTCTGTACTGACAGGAGTCTTAACGCTATCAGTATTACTACTCCCAATGCATAGATGACTGCTGCTATCGCTATCCAGTCTATTTGCCTATGGTTGGAATAGGCCGTTGTTAATGCCTGCTGCTGTGGCTGTGGCTGCATCTGGAATTGCGATTGCTGCAATCCAGGTTGAGCCTGATAGTTGTCCTGAGCTGCGGGAACGGCTACAGGAGTCTGAGCCACCTCCACTTCTGGGTTTTCAGCTAAGATTATGGGCTTATGGATTGTGATTACACAGAACGGCAGTATATAAGAGATTACCAGCGATGATACAAGGACTATGCGTGCTGTACGGTGGAAAGTATCACGCCGTAGCAACAGGTGGTACAGCAGCACAAATACCGCCGTAAGCAACGCAACCTTTAATATGTAAACAAGGAGTGGAGTCATAATTTCTTCTGCTTCTTGGTTTTCTTGATTTCCTTTATTATCTGCTCCAACTCCTCGACCGACAGTTTCTCATCCTTTACGAACGACATCACCACGTTTGAATAAGAGCTGCTGAAGAACTCATCCACTATGCCGCTTATGCCGGACTTGCTGTACTGCTCCCTGTCAACTGTAGCGTAGTACTGATAGTTGGTGCCGTAGGCTTTGTGGCTCATGAAGCCGTCGGCCTGGAGTGTACGCACCTGGTTGGACAGCGTGCCGAACGATGGCTTTGGGTCTGGATAACGTTCCTGCAACTCTCGGATGAACATGGGCCCGTAGGTCCAGTAGTAGTCCATTATTACTCTCTCCTTCTTGGTAAGACGTCTCATAAATATAGCGTTTAATTGTTATTGACGAAATAATTTCGCTACAAAGAAAAAGGATAATTTTTATTCAACAAAGTTTTTTCGCTAAAAAAATCACTTGTTTTGGGTATTACACAAGCAAATCCACGCTAGTACCTTTGCACTCGCTATGAATGTTATGAACGGATTTGGTTTGTGTATGATAGTATCGGCCCTGAACGCAGGGACGCATACGAATGGGGAGGGCTACATGTGAGCCCTCCTTCTTTTTTATAGATAATGTACAATTCAATGAACAATAGTTATGACAATTGAAATGATTAATGAAAAGTTCGGGCATATGTGCCGCGGACTGCTTAAAAGGCGCTGGATTGCACTGGGCGCCTTTGTGGTAATCCTGTTTGCAGGAATGATAGGTATGAAAAAGATGGTCAAGGAGACATCGTTCGACGCCTATTTCATCGAGGGCGACCCCATGCTGGTCAAGACCGATGAGTTCAAAGCCCACTTTGGAAACGATTACTTTGTAGGAGTACTCACAGAATGTGACAACATTTTTACCAAGAAGAACCTGACCCTGCTGCGTGAACTCTCAAACGAGCTGATGGACAGCGTATCATACGCCGACAAGATTACATCACTGACCGATATAGAGTTCATGGTTGGAGATGAATGGGGCATGAACATTGAGCAGATAGTGCCCGATGAGATCCCTGATGACGGCACGCCTGAGATGGATGAGATACGCCGCATGGCCTACAGCAAGCCCAATGTTGCCAAGAAACTGGTATCAAAGGATGGAAGGATGTCTTGGGTAGTTCTTAAGCTCAGAACATTCCCCGAGGACAGCGTATGGCGCAAGGAGACCACCGTTGCTCCCGATATGCAAACCGGCGAAGAGGTTGACCACATACTCCTCAAACCTAAATATGCAGCCCTGAATCCCAAAGGAACCGGAATGCCGGTTGTGAGCTATGAAAAGATGGAGTTCATAAATGAGGAGATGAGCCGCATCATGATGATTGCCTGCATAATCTGTCTTATTGTGATGATAGTAATGACCAAGTCCCTGCGTGGTGTTATATCACCTTTCCTGGCTGTGATAGGCGGTATGTTCATCACATACGGAATAGCCGGTTACACAGGAATGTATGTGGATTCAACTACCACTCTGATACCTGTGATACTGGGATTTGCGGTATCCATAGCCTATAACATACACTTGTTCTCATACTTTAACGGCCGTATGCGCATACACGGTGAGCGCCGTAAGGCTGTGGAGGAGACTGTTACCGAGATAGGCTGGTCAGTATGTTTCTGCGGTCTCACCACGATAGTATCCCTACTCTCTTTCCTTGTCATTCCTATCCGCCCCATGAAGTGCGTTGGTATGATCTGCTCCATGACAGTGCTGTTTGTGCTGCTCACTACACTGGTGGTTACTCCGGTGCTTCTCTCATTCGGCCGCAACCGCAAGCCGCGTGAGGGATTCACCGAGGACAGTGACACCACCTGGAGCCGCGCCATGGTTCGCCTAAGCGACTGGACAATGCGCAGTTCACGCCCCATCGTGACCGTATTTACAATCGTCTGCATGTTCCTATGCGTAGGCCTGTTCAAGATCGTACCGGCATTTGACATTGAGAAAACCATGGGTATAAATGTTCCCTATGTAAAGCAGGTGGTCAGCGTAGGTAAGTCCGAACTTGGCTCACTTTACAGCTATGACCTGGTTATTGAGATGCCTAATGACGATGGCGCAAAGCAGCCCGAGAACCTGCGCCGTCTGGAAAAACTCTCACAGATTGTTGAGGGTTACAGCCTGACAAAGCGTACAACAAGCATTCTGGATATCCTCAAGGACCTGAACCAGACGCTCAATGAAGGTGATCCCGCCTACTACCGCATCCCCGATACTGAGGAGGAGGTAGCCCAGATGATGATGCTCTATGAGAACGCCGGCGGTACGGAATCAGAGTATTGGGTTGACTACAGCTACCGCCGTCTCAGACTGATGGTTGAGATATCGGACTTTAACTCGGCCGAGGTTGAGAAAGAACTGAATGATATAGACCGTCGTGCACAGGAGGTATTTCCCGGAGCTACAATTACAGCCGTAGGTAATCTGCCGCAATATAACGTTATGATGCAGTATCTGGTTCGCGGTCAGATGCAATCATTCCTTATATCAGTTCTGATTATCGGCATTATCCTGATGATAGCGTTCCAAAGCGTAAAAGTGGGTCTGATAGGTCTGATTCCTAACATCATGCCTGCAATCTTCGTTGGCGGTGTTATGGGTTGGTGCGGTATCCCGCTCGATATGATGACCGCCACAATCATCCCCATGATGCTTGGTATGGCTGTCGATGACACCATCCACTTTATCAACCACTCTAAGCTGGAATATGACCGTTGCGGCAAGTATCCCAAGTCAATAAACCGTACGTTCAGGGTGGTTGGCGTAGCAATCGTGACTACAAGTATCATCACATCGGCCGTATTTGGCGGATTCACCACTTCACAGTGCGCTATGGACTACCACTTTGGTTGGCTTGCAATAGTAGGCATTTTGTCTGCTCTGGCTGCAGACCTGTTTGTGACACCCATTCTGGTAAAGAGATTCAAAGTATTCGGTAATGAAAAAGATTAAGACGATGAAAGCAAGAATGATACTAACGGCACTTGCAGGCCTTATGACAATGACGGCCGGTGCCCAGACCCTGACGGGACGTGATATAATGCAACGCGCCAAGGATGTACCCGATGGCGACAGCCGTTACAGCGAGATGGAACTGACTCTGATAAAGAAAAACGGCGACAAGCGTGAGCGCAAGGTCGTTTCATGGTCAATTGATGAAGGTAAGGACAAGAAGACACTCATGTTCTTTACCTACCCCGGCGATGTAAACGGAACCGGATTCCTGACCTGGGATTATGATGACATGAGCAAGGATGATGACAAGTGGCTCTATCTGCCGGCTATGAAGAAGACCCGCCGCATAAGCGGATCATCATCCAAGACTGACTACTTTATGGGTACTGATTTTACCTATAACGATATGGGATCACGTAATATCGATGAGGATACCCACACCCTGCTACGCGAGGAGGATCGCGACGGACAGAAATGCTGGGTGATTGAATCAATTCCGGTCGATAAACGTGAGATATACAGCCGTAAGGTTACATGGATACGCCAGGACTGCTGCGTACCGGTATATGTGGAGTTCTATGACAAGCTTGACAAACTGCACCGCTATCTCACCATATCTGAAATCAGCCAGGTTCAGGGATACTGGACCAAGCAGCATATGGAGATGAAAAACGTACAGACGGGTCACAGTACTGTCATTGTGCTAAAGAACCCGCAGTATGACCTTAAGGTTGACAAGAGCATGTTTACAGTAGCCAAACTTGAAAAAGGACTATGAGGACACTCCTGTTTATTTTGTTGTTTTTTGCCCCTATTTCTGCTATGGCGCAGGGGTCGGAGCCGCTCAGCGTGGACGTGAAAGGTTTTGTCGATACCTATCACGCCCTACGCTCCGAGTCGGACTATGACTGGATGTCATCCCGCAGCCGTGTACGTGGTGAAGTTACGCTTAGTAAAGGCGGCGCAGGTGCGTTTATATCGGCCAATCTGGTTTACAACTCCATCCTTAAGGAGCGTAGCGGATTACAGGTACGTGAGGCCTACACCTGGTGGGGAAATGAGCGTTGGGATATCCGTGCCGGACGCCAGATCATCACCTGGGGTGTTGCAGACGGACTGCGTATAACCGATATCATATCCCCTATGGATTATACCGAGTTCCTGGCACAGGATTATGACGATATCCGCATTCCCGTTGGCGGCCTGCGTCTGCGTTATCTGCGTGACCGCTGGAATATGGAGGTTGTGGCTGTTCCCGTAGCATCGTTTTTTGAACTGCCTTTAAAACCTGATAATCCCTGGTCAGTAGTTCCAACCGGACTGCCCATGCCTGTCCAGGCAAGTATAGGCACCACCCCAGCCCCCAAACTTGAAAACATGGAGTACGGTGCAAGGTTTTCAACCTTCCTGAACGGAATTGATTTCTCGCTCTGCGCTCTGCAAACCTGGAACAAGATGCCTGTGTTTACCAGTGAGGTTCAAGCCGGAACAATATTTATGACCGGCCAGTACCGCCGCATGACGATGATAGGAGCCGATGTATCACTGCCTGTAGGACAATTTGTATTACGTGGAGAGGGCGCACAATACTTTGATGAGGCTCAGTCTCCTGCCGCAGGAACCGACATTCCGCTATCAGGAACAGCCAATGCCCTGCTTGGAATAGACTGGTATGCTGGCAATGACTGGAACCTCTCTGCCCAGTACAGTTATAAGTACATTGAGGATTTCGACGCCACAATGAGTGGCAAGCAGCACACCCACATGGGAACGTTCCGCATATCAAAGAGTCTGCTCAACAACACGCTCTCATTGCAGTCATTTGCCTATATGGACCTGACTGACGGCGGCATCTACAATCGTTTTTCGGCCGATTACGCCCTGAATGACCAGATGCACCTGATGCTGGGTTACGACCTGTTCCATGCCGACAAAGGCATGTTCCAAATGTATGCCCATAACTCGGAATACTGGCTCAAACTCAAGTACAATTTTTAATAATTTATTATCTTAGCGGCAAATTTTAATGATTATGAGAAAGTTAATCGCAACCATTATGCTGTTTGCAGCCGTAACGGCTGTATCGGCCCAAGACAACATCTATTCTTTCAAGGTTAAGAACGATAAGGGTGAAGAAGTTAGCCTGGAGCAGTACAAAGGGAAACTGCTGCTTGTTGTAAACACCGCCACCCGTTGCGGATTCACACCGCAGTACAAGGACCTGGAGGAGATATATGAGAAGTATAAAGATCAGGGATTTGAGATTCTGGATTTCCCCTGCAACCAGTTTGGAGGGCAGGCACCCGGTTCCATTGCCGAGATCAAAGAATTCTGCTCAACCAATTATCATGTAACATTCACTCAGTTTGACAAGATTGAGGTAAACGGCGATAACGAGATTCCGCTCTACACCTGGCTCAAAGCCAATGCCGAGAACAAAAACAACATACGCTGGAACTTTACCAAGTTTCTTATCTCAACCGATGGCAAGGTCCTGAAACGCTTTGAGTCCGGCGATAAGATGACCGATGTCGAGGCTGCCGTTGCCCAGGCTCTCCCTACTGCGAAATAGGCAACAGGTAATAAACGCAGTTCGTATCCCGGTAGAACTCACGGGTGCCCCAGCGCTGCCAGTACCCGTGGGTTTTTAGGCGGTGCAGAACTGGTATAAAGACAAAGTCATAGCTGGCCTTTAACTCCGGCATGATTTCCATCATCATGTCATAGTTTAGGCGTGTGCCGCGATAATCCTCACGTACTATGAATGAGAACACTGCCGTATAACGCAGACTGTTCAATTTGGCCAGAAGGTCCGGATTATCCTTTTGGATTTGAGCGGTTTCCTCTTCAATGCGGTAATCACTCATATTGAGCAGTCCTATCACATCACCTTTATCATCAACAGCCTTGACACTGAGAGGCCAGTTGAAATGAAGGTCTCTAACCCAACCCTCAACTTCATTGCGGTCAAAACCGTACTGGCGCACCATCCACTCTATTGTGAGCGGTGCATCGGCTATGGTCATTCTATGCAATACGTACGACATTGAAACTCAACAGCATTTCAGGGTGATACGATAGTTTTGCTTTTCTCAGGCCGGCTATTCCCATATCCTCCTCACGGTTCACAAAGATATACTTTTCCGGCAGATGAGCGCAGAACTGCTGGTTGATAACGCTGAAAGCACCTTCTACATTACGGTCAGCTTTCTCCATACAAACGTCAAACGTATCATTGGTTACGGCCGATCCATACGTGAATGCCACCATCCTGCCATCCACATAGATGCTGCCGCCCAGCATACCCAGCTCATCCCAATGAGCAAATATGGTCTCCATCACATCATGCTCAGCCTGTATGGTATCACCCCATGACGGGTTCTCATGCTCCTTCTCATCCTGCCACAAAGCAACCACCCTGCGACATTCATCAAACATATCAGGCGTAAGGGGCCGATACACATAACCGGAATAAAGGGTATTGAAACGGTTCACATGGTTACGCTTGGCCTTGAGTTTACCTCCTTGTAACGATGCCAAATCAGAACGCTTATAAATGTAATCATATTGGTCACGTACAGATTCCACACTGATATTGATACCCTCATGGCATGCATTCTGTTGTAACTGCAGAGCCGCATCATCCTCCAGGCCTAACAGAATGAGCTTTTGGCTGCAGTCCTCACATAATGTCTGAAGCAGTTCACAAGACGGGACACCCTGCATGCAGAGCATGTACGCACGCTCTTCATCCAGATTGAAACGCAACACGATAGCATCCTTCAGCACACAAACCTCAGTTCCAAACCACTTTTGCCAACCTACAAGATTTGCAAAGGTAAAGTTGCAGTTACGGCGTCCAGACTGCAGGCTTACAGACTGCACCGCTTCACGGTCAGCTATGGTAAGTTTATGGAAATCAAGCCTCATTCTGGTTTTGCTGGTTATCAAGTTTTGCAATTATGTCATCCAGCATTCCGAACAATGCAGGAACAGTATCAGGGGTTACACTTTTACATATAACCGCACTGCCTACTTTCATGGGGACATCGGACAGCAGGTTCTGAAGAATATGTCCTTTCTCTGTAAGGGTTACGATCACCTGACGCGCATCGGCAGAGCCTTTACTGCGAATCAGAATACCTTGTAATTCCATTCGCTTAAGGAGAGGTGTTACGGTGTTCGTTTCCAGCATAAGCCGTTTGGCAATGTCATTTACCGGCTGCGCATCCTTCTCCCACAGGACCATCAGTACAAGATACTGCGGATAGGTCAATCCATGTTCCGAAAGTAACGGATGATAGGCCTGGGTAAGAAGGCGCGATGCGGTGTACAGCCTGAAACAGAGCTGGTTGTCAAGCTTGAACTGCTCTTTCATTTAAGGAATTCAATTATGTCCTTCTCAATATCATTGGGAGTCATGACGGGCGCATAACGCTTTATCTGTGAACCATCACGGTTAATCAGGAATTTGGTAAAGTTCCATAGTATGTCACTCTCCTTCTCAACGCTCTTGCTAAGAGTCTTGAGCATCTTTTGTGTTGCCTTGGCCTTGAGGCCTTTATACTCCTCTTTAGGAGCAACCTCTTTAAGGTAAGTAAATACAGGGTGTTCCGCGGGACCGTTTACATCAATCTTTTTCATGAGCGGGAATGTCACTCCGTGATTGATGCGGCAGAACTCCTCAATCTCGGCATCACTTCCAGGCTCCTGATGTGCAAACTGGTCGCATGGGAAACCTAATATTACCAAACCCTGATCCTTATATTTCTGATACAGAGCCTCAAGCCCATCATATTGAGGAGTGAAACCGCATTTTGAAGCAGTGTTCACAATCATAATAACCTTGCCCTCATACTGGGCCAAATCTGTCTCTACACCCTTGTTGTTCAATGCTTTGAAATCATAAATCCTTTTCATATCCTTTTTCTATTTATATCGTTTGCGATACAAAAGTATGACAAATAATTTATATCGCAAACGATATTTTGAATTATTAACAAACCATTTGACTAACTTAGCGGCTAAATCAACAAAAAATGCCTAACCCTCCTCACTGGAAACCGGATTTAGACTATTCATCCTGCCGTTTCTTTATACGCAGAATGGATACATCAAGCCATATCAAGACCGATGAAGTTCCTATGGCAAGACTGCCGTTAACAGGTTTTATCTTTGTCACTGACGGCCAGGTTCTGGTAGAAGCCGACGGCAACTCATATCTATGCCAGCCCGGCCACGTACTGATAATACCTGCTCAATGCCCTTTTGCTATCAGGTATTATCATGACGCTGCAGGTTATTCAGGGGCATTTGACACATCGACGCTTTCAGATTCCCAACCGCTAAGATTCCTGACTTCGCCAGTTCATCAGGCTTTCTGGTTTGATGAGGCGGTCTTTATGGGCGAACTTTTCAAGATGATCCTGGCATCATTTGAAAAAGGTGATAATCTATTTGTGGAAAAGGCACTTGACCTATTCCTTTCACGGATCAAATCCGGACAGTCACAAGTTATACCTCAGTCAGTGAATGTTTTTCTTGAGTCTTTATTTGACCCCCAACGCGCCATAGGGAATATAACCGGATATGCTCAAGCCGCCGGAATAAGTGAAAACTACCTGAGCCGCCAGGTTAAGCAATCAACGGGTCGCAGTGTTGGGGCATGGATAGACATAGCCAGAGTGGTCAGAGCAAAAAGACTACTTGCCGGAACATCTATGCCCATCATTGACATAGCATCAGCTGTAGGACTGGATGACCAATCCTACTTTGCACGTTTCTTTAAACGAGAGACAGGCCAGACACCAACCGGGTTTCGCAAGGCCATGCAAGGATAATCCTAATATCCATCACTATCGTTCTAAAAGATACTGCTGTTTTTACGGACCTTTGCATCCGCAATGACAGCACTGGTCCTTATATCCGTTTTGGCAACCGTATCGCCATTATGCGATACTCTCAGCCAGTATCTTCCTGATGTCACAGTGACGGCCCTAAAAGAGTCTGTTGCCTTGGAAAGTATTGCATCGGCCGTATCGGACATCTCATACCCCACATTAAAAAGCAACGGCATATATCGTCCTAACTCTCTGTCATCAATTGTTCCCGGCTTGCATATTCCTGACTACGGGGCATCAATGACATCAACCATTTATCTGCGTGGCATGGGTTCCAGAATGGAGAACCCCGTAATGGGGCTTTACATAGACGGCATTCCCATATTGGACAAGAACGCATATGATTTTGACTGGGAAGGTATAAACCGTGCCACCATGCTCCGCGGCCCTCAAGGAACGCTTTACGGGCGCAACAGCATGAGCGGAGTACTATCACTGTCCACCCTCTCTCCCACTGATGGCGCAAGACCTGTTATCAGCCTGGAATACGGAAACGCAAACACTGTCAGAGCCGGAGCATCTTTCATAATAGGCAACAATGCACTGACTACCACATACAGGCATACAGACGGCTTTTTCATCAACACATACAAGAATGCGCAGTGTGACCCGTACGACGGCCTTGCCCTGCGTTGGAAATGGCAGAACCACTCCCATGAAAATACGTGTATATCCAATATCCTTTCCGTCAATGTATCTGAAGAAGGCGGATTTGCATACGGGCTATGGCAGAACGACACTCTGTATCCGGTATCTTATAATGATGAGGGAAGCTACCGCAGGCTATCGGTTATAGAAGGATTCAAGCTGCATTATTGCGGTCAGACAATAAAAACCGATATTGTTACCTCTCTGCAACTGCTATCCGATGATATGCGCATGGATCAGGATTACACTGACCGCTCTGTTTTCACCCTGCAGCAGAAACAGTTGAGCGGAGCCGGAACGCTGGAGCTCACATTCCGCCGTGCTGATGACAATGTCATCTGGAAGCCACAGACAGGATTATTTTCCTTTTACAAAAGGAACAGCCTTTACGCCCCTGTAGTGTTCAAACGCGATGGCATAGAGACTTTGATACTGAATAACGCCAACAGCCATATCCCCGCTGAAATAGGCCAACTAGCTATTTCCGATGTCACAATGCCCGTAAACTCAGACTTTTCGATAGACACATGGAACACTGCTCTTTTCCACGAATCTGTCTTTGACCTGGGCCGCTGGATCATTACAGCCGGCCTACGTCTGGACTATGAAGGCGGCAATATGGATTATGACTGCATGGCACGTCTTCACTACCGTTTTGAGCCCGTCATGACTCAAGACAAAGAACTGGACGTTCCATACTTAGGAGCTGTAAGCCACCATCATTTAGAACTTATTCCCAAACTGTCGGCACTGTTTAAGGCAACCGATGCCGTTACACTCTACACTACCGTCTCAAAAGGATACCGCTCAGGAGGCTTTAACACGCAGATATTCTCTGACATACTCCAGAACCTTACCATGAACGCCGTGATGCAGGATCTTGGAGTATATCTTGACAAACAGTTCGTATCGGTTTCGGCCGATAACACGGAATATGATCCAGAATACGCGTGGAATCTGGAACTTGGAACCCGTCTGCGCAAAGGCACGTTCAGTGCCAATGCATCTGCCTATTATATGGATGTACGTAATCAGCAGCTGACTGTATTCCCGCCCGGAATGTCAACCGGCCGCATGATGACAAATGCCGGCCGTAGCCGCAGTATAGGTGTGGAAACAGAACTGTGCTGGAATCCGGAGCAGTTCCGCTCACATATTTCATGGTCGTGGTGTGATGCCCGCTTTGTAAGCTACTACGACGGCAACTTAGACTATTCGGGCAATCTCCTGCCCTATGTTCCCAAACATACTTTAAATTTAGGCGCAGGATACAGCCTCAGGATCAACAACAACACGCTTGACATAGATGCCAGCCTTAACGGTGCCGGTCCGTTTAATTGGGATGAAACCGGTTCAAGACAGGAACCTTTCCGGCTCAAGGCCGGTTGCCGTATAGCATTTGTCTTTGGAGACTGGGAGATCTACGTTCGCGGTGATAATCTGACCGGCACACAGGGCCGCACTTTCTATTTCAAATCTGTGGGCAATGAGTTCTTTGCCTCCTGTAAGCCAAGAATGATAATGATAGGAACAAACATTAATTTATAAATACAATGAAGAAATCAATTTACATTATGCTTGCCATTGCGGCAGTCCTTGCCGGTTGTGACAAATTGGAAAAAGAGAATGAGGAGCCTGTTTCGGTCCTTAAAAGTACCGATTACTCAGGAACCCTTACCGTAAATGCCTCCAGCGGAGCATTTAACACTGATAGCATAAAGGTCAGCTATATTGCCACAGAGAAAGCTGATTCTGCAGCCATCATTCTGTATCAGGTCAAGTTCTCACCCAGAATGCCTATATCACTGGACGTAACCATACCTGGCATATCGGTATCCAAAACTGAAAAAGGAGCCATCCTTACCTGCGACAGTATCGTCCCGCTTGCCATGGGTGGCGAATACCCCAACTACACAGTGAAAGGATTTGAAGGTGAAATAATAAACGATGAGCTGACATTCTCACTCAACTTCGGCTCAACCCCCACATCATACCACGGCAAAGCACACTAAAGAAACCCCTTTAAAAGTGAACCCCAAAAGCTGTTTGAAATATCTTTTGGGGTTCATCTTATTGTTAAACTATCAGATTCAGTTCTTGATGACTCCGAACAGGATTCCTGCCACAAGCAGCGTAAACAGGATATTGAATCCCTGGGCGGTAAGGAAAGCCTTGAGTGACTGGTTGTTCTCCTTCGCAAATATCTGCTTGAAATTGGTCTCAAGACCTATGCAGACAAATGCAATTGAAAAGAATATGTTCTGGAAATTCTTGGCCAGGCTCTTATAGGCAATGCCGTCGGCACTCTTGCCTGCAAAGAATATGCTGAACACGATTGAAGCAATCACCATACCTACCACGAACTTGGGGAAACGTTCCCATATGACCTTGCCTGATGTTTTCTCCACACCCTGAGTACCACGGAAAGACCAGTACAGCGAGATAAAGAATGCAGCCACACCAATCAGGACATTCTGTGAAGCCTTTACGATAACAGCAGTCTGCCCTGCCTCATCGCCCAGGATTCCACCCGATGCAGCTACGGCTGCGGTTGTATCGATGGTACCGCCAATCCAAGCACCAGCAACCTGTGCCTGAGCCAGTTCATTGCCAGGGAAGAACAGCGGCAGCAGCCAGTTGCAAAGCAACGGCATAAGGTAAAGCATCGGGATTGCAACAACCATAACAAGCGAAATAACATATGAGAGTTTCTTCTGGTCACCCTTGATTGTACCGCAGGTGGCAATGGCGGCCGATACACCGCAGATACTTACAGAACTGGCCAGCATGGTTGCCATCTCATCGTCAACCTTGAACACCTTACGTGATATCCAGAAACCGAAATACCATACGCACAGAACCACTATCAGAGCCTGCGCAAGACCGTATGCACCACTCTTAAGCACCTCCTGGTAAAGCACAGTTGCACCCAGACATACTATACCAATCTTAATATAGAACTCACTCTGAATGGCAGGCTTAAGCCAATCAGGAATCTTGAAGAAATTGCTTATTATCAGGCCCAGTATGACCGCAAACAACACTGCCTCAAGACCATACTTCTTGCAGAACGGGATTGTGGCAAGTGCCAACGAAATGACCGTGAGCAGACATATCACCAAAAACGAAAGGAATATACCCTTGAACGGCTTGCCTGTCAATGCCGATGACAGATAAAGCAAAGCCAGCACAAACACAAAGATATATACTGCGCCCAACCATCCCTGCAGACTACCCAGCGCACTTGCAGACTGACTGGCCAGAATACCCGGAATCTTGAAACTGTTCATCACATTAGGAAAAAGCACGCAGAGTGCCAGCACAATGAATCCCAGAACGACTACAATCCATTCATCGTTCACCAAAGCTTTTCTAACATTACCCATAACAGATTTTTTAAATCAACTGCGAATATAATAAGAATCACATTATATTTGCTAAAAAATTAGCTTAGTCGCTATGGGTAACAATAATTTGTTTATTCTACTAATCCTATTGGTCATTCTGCTGGCAAGCGCACTCACCGTGTTTGTCGTGCTGTTTATCAGGCGCGACAAAGCACTACGCAAATACTTGTTTCCGGATCATCACACCAATGTCAACGATAATCCCGACACCAGATTACTTCAGGATCTCAAGACTAAAATGGAGGATGAACGTGTATTTACAGACTGCTCTCTCACTCTCGACAAGTTGGCCAAGCAGCTAGGGACAAACAGAAGCACCTTGTCAAAAGCAATCAATACAAATATGGGAGTCAATTTCTCGACCTTCCTTAACAGCTACAGGATTAAAGAAGCCATACGTATTTTCAATAGTGATACAGCACATAAATCATACAAGATAGAATCAATCGGACAAATGTGCGGTTTCAATACAAGGCAGGCCTTCCACCGGGCATTCAAGCAAGAGACTGGAATGAACACACGTCAGTACCTGAAGAAGCAGAAAAAGGGATGACAAAATTTGTTTACAAGGAATCTTTCCGATATCTTCGCGGCCTGATTGGTTGACCGCAAAAACATATGACGAATATATGCCGTAAATTGATCGCTGCCGTGTTGCTGTTGCAAACTGCCGGCAGCGTTTCATTATATGCCGAAAGCACTGACTCTCTGTTTTACAGAATGGACGAGATTGAGGTAACTGCATCAAGAATAAAGACCGCCCTACCCGATGCTGTCCGTATAACTAATGTCATGACGGCCGATGAGATAGCTGCTTACCCCGTCCTATCTGTCAATGATATACTCAAATATGCCGTAGGTGTAGATGTACGGCAGCGAGGACCGATGGGCGCACAGACCGATGTAGGCGTTCGTGGCGGTAATTTTGAACAGGTTGCCATACTGCTTGACGGAATAAATATCTGTGATCCGCAGACCGGCCACAACTCTTTTGATTTCCCCGTTGATATGAACGACATTGACCATATCGAGGTTCTGGAGGGACCTGCTGGGCGTGCATACGGGTCATCATCGCTGATGGGTGCAATCAATATCGTGACCAAGACCGCAGCAAGGAGTTCTGCATCGGCACATGCTGAGGGAGGCAGCTACGGATATGCTGCAGGCGGAGCAAACGCTACTGCAGTTTCCGGAAAATGGAACAATATGCTCTCTGTTGATTACGGACGCTCCGACGGGTACAGCCGCAACAAGCAAGGCGGTCTTAATGCAGACTTTGAATATAAGAAATCTTTTTACAAAGGAAGCTACACAGGTGATAATCTGCGCATTAACTGGCATGCAGGCGTGAGCGTCAAGGATTGGGGCAGCAACACCTTCTACTCAGCCAAATACGATGACCAGTTTGAGCATACCTTAAAGATATATACCGCACTGCAGGCGGAAGCCAAAGTGGGTATTGTAAATATACATCCAAGCATCTGGTGGAACCACAACCAGGACCGTTTTGAACTGATTCGCGGCAGCGAAACTGCGGTCCCTTTCAATTATCATCGCTCTGATGTAACCGGAGCAGCCCTTAACAGCTGGTTTGACTGGAAACTGGGACGTACGGCTATCGGTCTGGAACTTAAAAATGAGAATCTTGTGAGCGGCAATCTTGGTGAGCCGTTAGACAACCCCATACACATAAAAGGAACTGAACGTGACTATATTTACGGACTTAACCGCACGAACCTGAGCGTCATTCTGGAGCACAACGTAACCATCGGAAAATTTGCCGTGAGTACAGGAGCCGTAGGCGTTCGCAACACCTGGAACGGACGTGATTTCAGCATTTATCCAGGCGTTGATATGAGTTACAGGCTCACAAACCGGTTGAAGGCATTCGCCACATACAACACCTCACTGCGCCTGCCGTCAGTTACTGAACTCTATTACAGCGTAGGCGGATACAAGGCCGACAAGCATCTGAAGCCCGAGAAACTGACATCATATGACATTGGACTCCGATACACAGACTATGACGGCATTCAGGCATCGGCATCACTGTTCTACAATCACGGAACCGACATGATTGACTGGATAATGGATATAATCCTACCCCAGGAGCAACGCCATTGGGAGTCAGTCAATTTCACTCAGGTCAACTCTTGGGGAACTGAGTTCAAGGCATCATTTGACTTTGAGACACTCATACCGTCACAGCATCTGCTGCGTTCAGCAGACATAGCATACAGTTACATCAGCCAGGAGAAAGTTGATGTACAGGGTATCCAGAGCCGTTCCACTCTGGAATATCTCAAGCACAAGGCTGTAGCCGGAGTGCGTTTCGGAATACTCCCCAACCTTGTTTTAGGCATTAACTGCCGCTATCAGGACCGCGCAGGTTCATATACCGGTACTGACGGACTGGTCTATAATTACGAGCCCTATTTCCTGACCGATGCTCGTCTGCAATGGGAAAAGCGAAACCTTACAATATTCATCGAAGGTAACAACCTCACAAACAAGAGCTACATAGATTACGGCTGTGTCCCCCAGCCCGGCATTTGGGCCATTGCCGGCTTCTCCGTATCTTTGTAGGCTATGAAGATTGAACTTGCCGGAACCTGGGGATATCGGAGGATGATACGCTCATCGCTCCCGTCCATACTAATGATGCTGACCATATCGGCCTACAGCATCGCCGACGGGCTTTTCGTATCAAACTTTACCGGAACAACGCCTTTTGCAGCTCTCAATCTTATCTGGCCGGCCATAATGATGACAGGAGCAATTGGCCTCATGTTCGGAACAGGCGGCAGTGCACTGGTAGCCATGATTCTGGGCCAGGGTGACAATGAACGCGCCTGCCGTACATTCTCCATGATTGTAAAGACGCTGTTCATCATAGGAATTATACTGACCATCCTTTTCATGATATTCATTAGGCCAATAAGCCTGATGCTGGGTGCCGATGAACAGATGATCGGATATTGCGTCACATATGGCCGTATTGTACTGATTGTCATGCCGCTATATATGATCCAGATGGCTTTCCAGTCATTATACATGACAGCCGAGGTTCCTCAGATAGGTACCCAACTCTCCATAATAAGCGGGCTGATAAACATTGCGCTCGATGCTCTTTTCATAGTGGTATTTGGCTGGGGGCTGGTAGGAGCCGCCATCGCAACCGCCGTAGGAATGGCCGTAGGAGGGCTCTATCCGCTTTACTATTTCAGTTCAAAGAAACGCAACAAGACTCATCTTAGATTTGTACGGACCAAAACCTCAGGGAGTGTCATCGGCCGCGTATGTACCAATGGTCTGTCTGAATATGTAGGCAATATAGCGTTAAGCATAGTCAGCATGTGCTATAACCTGCAGCTCATGTGCCTTATAGGTCAGGATGGCGTAGCTGTGTACGCCATACTCATGTATATAGGATTTATCTATGCATCGGCGTTTATAGGGTTCAACCTCGCCGTTTCGCCCGTAATCAGTTACAACTATGGCGCAAAGAACCATGCCGAACTTAAGAATCTGCTGCACAAGAGCCTGATACTGCTCTTTGTAATAGGCACGCTGCTCACTATTGTATCCGAGGTCTTAAGCAACCCCATGGCAGGCTTATTCGTCAGCTATGATCCGCAACTAAAGTCACTCACTGCGCACGCCATACGTCTTTACATGCTCAGCTTCATGATATGCGGTCTGAACATGTTCGTATCGGCATTCTTTACAGCCCTGAACAACGGCTTGGTATCAGCTGCGGCGGCATTCACCCGCACTCTCGTTTTTGAGCTGGGCGCCATATTCGTACTGCCTGTATTCCTGGGCCTGGACGGAGTCTGGCTGGCCGTTGACCTGGCCGATCTCCTGGCTCTCATAATGTCCGTCATCCTTCTGGTAGCACTGCGCCGCCGCTACAACTACTAAAATAGTACCACCCGTGCCATTTTCCGCCAGAGGCTAATATCAGCGTTTTAAATAGAATGATATTCTACGCAGTTGCGCATATATAGTAATATTTCCTCTAAATTTAAATCCGATTGGAATCAGAATACTTTGTTTCTACCTTAGCATCGGCATAAACTTTCATAGATGAAACTTGATATTAAGCAGATGCTTGAGAAACGCTCCCGTAGCGGAAAGGTACCTAAGTTGTTGCTGTGGTATCTGAGACGTCTGTTCCATGAGGATTTCCTGAACCGTTTCTTTGAAAAGGACTACTACGGACTGGAGTTCTGCGACAAGGCATTGGAATATCTGAATATCACGCTACATGTAAAGGGAACAATTCCCAATGGTGGCCCTTACACATTTGTATCCAACCATCCTCTTGGAGGAGCCGATGGTCTGGCATTACTCTCGGTAATCGGTCAAAAAGGCGATATCAAGCTATTAGGTAATGATTTCCTGACAAACATTGACGGACTGAAACCAATGATAGTTCCTGTAAACAAGATAGGAATACAGAGCCGACAGCTCAAGCAGGGCATTGACAGCGCTTACAGCGGCAGCACTCACATTCTTGACTTTCCTGCCGGACAAGTATCACGCCGCAATCACGGTATTATTATGGACCGCCGTTGGAGCAAGACATTCCTGGTCAAGAGTATAGAGAATCACAGGGATATTGTCCCCATTCTTTTTTACGGCACAAATTCCCGGCATTTTTACCGTATGGGACGCATCCAGCAACTCCTTAAACTCAAATTCCCGCTTGCAATGATTTATCTGCCTGATGAGCTGTACCGATCGCAAGGCAAGACATACCGCATTGTAATAGGAAAACCCATACCATGGAGTTCATTTGACAAACACGGCAATATACAGGAGCAGGTTGAAAAGATAAAGCAAACAACATACGCCCTATGAAAAAGATAATAGACCCCGTCAGTAAAGAGATTCTCAAGTCACAACTGACACAGGACAAGTTGTTGCGCATCACAAACCATGGTGGCAACGAAATCTATGTGGTTGATAATGAAAATGCTCCCGATGTCATTCGCGAGATAGGACGTCTGCGTGAGGAAGCTTTCCGTGCCGGAGGCGGCGGCACGGGCCTTGAACTTGACATAGATAAGTTCGATACCGATGCCGCATACGGCTATAAGCAATTGGTGCTGTGGGACCCGGAAGCCGAGCATATCATAGGCGGATACCGTTATGTACTTTGTGATGATATAGTCTATGACAAACACGGACAGCCCATATTAACTTCATATCACATGTTCCGTTTCTCAAAGAAATTCATCAAAGACTATCTGGAACATACCATTGAACTGGGCCGATCATTCGTAACCATAGACTATCAAAGCTCCAAGGGCGGCGCCAAGAGCATATTCGCTTTGGACAACCTTTTTGACGGTCTGGGAGCGCTCATGGTCATGTACAAAGGACGTATGAAGTATTTCTTTGGCAAGATGACCATTTACCGCCAATACCCTACTCCTGCACGCGAGATGATCCAGGTTTTCCTGAACAAATGGTTCGGCGCAGCAAAAATGCGTAGAGTCAAGTTGGCCAAACCGGCAGGGGTAAAACGCCCGCTAAAATATATAAAGGTCCTCAAGGGGCTTACTTTCAAGGAGGATTACCGTATTCTCAAGGCATACGTGTCAAATTATGGAGTAAGCATTCCGCCGCTAGTAAACTCCTATATGAACCTGTCTCCGCACATGCAGTATTTCGGCACAGGAATCAATGACGAATTCGGCGATATCTATGACTCCGGAATCCTGATTCCTTTCAAGGATATGGCCGAAGACAAGATAAACCGCCACGTCAAGACTATAAAGACCAAGCCGCTGATACGTTTGCGCAACCTGCTACGTCGCAAACGATAAAATTTTGTATATTCGCCAATACATTTGAATTTTATAACTACAGATATGAAAAAGATCAGTATTGTATTGGCCATTATGGCCACAGTTATCATCGCCGGAAATGCTGCCATTTATTAAATAGCACAGCCGTTTTTAATACTCATAGAGTTTAATGTGCAGTATCTTCCAGTCATCGGTTCCTATGCGGGCGTGGCGGCCCTGATGGCTCTGATCGCCGTTGTGACGGCGTTGATAGACAAACTTCCCTTCCGGGGTTATCTCTATCTCATCGACAGACAGCAAGCCCAGGCGTTTACCTTTGAATTTGTCTGACGGTTTTGATTCTACCCCTTCTCCGGATTCGGTAAAACCGTCTTCGCCCAGCGTCTTTTGCTGCTCCTGCTCTTTCTCTGTGCGGGTCTTGAAATCAACCACTACGCCACATCCGGCCATAATGTAGTCATATTTGCCAAGTTTGATAAGGATGGCACCGCCCTCTGGCCATACAGAGCCATCGGTGGCTCGCGCATCCCAGGGCAGAGTGTAGAAATGACGGCAAGTCATTACTGTGCCATCATCATCTATAATGCGCTCGCTATCCTCCTGGTCAAACAATAATCCCCAGTTGTTCTTTTTGCTTTTGGGCTCTATGCTTGAGACTTGATTTATCAGGTTATAGGCCTTTGTTATATTGGCTGTCTCACTAGGGCTTGCCTGGTCTATGGCAAAAGGTGAGAATCCCAGAGCGTCATGCTCGCCGAAAGCATACAAGGCGCGTACTCCGCAGTTCCCGCTGCAACGGGTCTCAGGGATAAACAGACGGTTCCTTACCTTGCCGCCATCCTGTGGGCGGGCAGGAATGGCATACTGCGATGCCCAGGACTTGAATCCTGTGTCATATATATCAGGAGCCAGGAAATCGATGCTTGGGGCTCCTGTGTTCCAGAAATCAATAAGATGAGCCAACGGTCCGGCCGACGGGTAATCGCCAGGCTTGCGCCCACGGCTGTTCATGGCCGCATTCACAAATAGAGGCATATCATGTATGGAGCGGGCTGCCTGAGCCAGCTGTTCCACATAGCAGGCATAGTGATATGCCATGAATTTTTCATCGGCATAATCGTCGGTGCCGAAGACATCGGACCATGTGCCGCCTTTCTTTATACCCAGAGCCTTGAGCAGATTTGCCGGGACAGGACCATTGTATGCTTTCTCTGCAAGTGCGGTATGGTCACGTGCCGACTCAAGCATTCCTATCTCATTCTCTATCTGAATCATGGTGACAACCTGGTGCTGGGGGTCTTTCTGCGCAATCCTGCTAATAAGGGCCTTGAATGCCTTAAGGTCGGCCTGCAGCACATTATCGCTGAAACAGCTTGCTATCTCCATTGGTTTGCCGCTGGCGGTCTGGGCCCTTGGGAATCTCTTGGTGTCCTGTTTGAACCATCCGGGTGCGTAGCAGGACATGGAATTCTTCCACGCACCAAACCACAGGAATACAATATTGAGATTTTCACTCCTGGCTACATCAATTGTCCGGTCAATGAGCGTAAAGTCAAACATGCCCTCCTCTGGTTCCATCAGCTCCCAGTATGCCGGAACTAGTACAGTGTTGAGTCCGATTTCTTTCATGCGCGGCAACACCTCATCAATATCGGCTACCGAGGTGGCTGCAGAGTTACTGAGCTCACCACCCAGAAGCGGAGTCTGAGATACCGCCGGTACGGTCATCATAAGCGTCAACAAAAGTAAGGTTGTTTTTTTCATACACTTGATTCTTATTATCTGCGAATATAATCATTTTTATTCAACCGTTTCTTGAAGACATAGGTAATCAATCTTATTGGAGACAGCTCATCTGAAAGCGTGCGATTTTGGACAAAATCAGTCGATATCAGCTTTTTCTATTTGTATTGTATCCGAACCACATATTGTAACATTATTGTAACATAGTTGAAACAATTTCTTAATAAGTTCAGGATACCTTTGTACACTGTGATACTATACCCTGGTATAGGTCACTTCCTCATAAAAGCAATTAGGGTTAAATTGCAGGACTGCCGGTGGCCGTGATGATGGTTGCCGGCAGTTTTTTGCGTTATTCCTGCAGTTCATATTCAGTCTTGGTGAATGAGACTGGATTGCCATCTATGATCACGGTCTTGCTGTCGGTATCGATCTGTATGCCTTTGAACCTGATACCATTGCGTGTAGCACCCAGACGTGCCTCTACAACGTTGATGATATCCGAAGCCGATTTGGATTGGCGTGACAAGACATCCCGCAGCACGATAGAGATGAGGGACAAGAGTTCCCGTCCTGCCATTGTAAAAGACCTTAAGGATGCCGGCAGCTATGACATCATCTACATAGGATTCCCAGTATGGTGGTACACTGCCCCCACCATCATCAACACCTTTATCGAGGCCTATGGCTTTGAAGGCAAGACTGTAAGGTTCTTTGCTACATCCGGCGGCAGTGATGTATCCGGTGCCGATAAGCAGTTCCAGGCACAATATCCCGCCATAAACTGGAAACCGGGCAAACTCCTTAACGGCGCCTCAAAGAAGACAATAGAGGACTGGATTAAAGATTAAGTATCACAAGACGATTCCGCATTAATTTTTGTGCATTTTTCTAGATTTTCTGCACTATTTTTAGTGCAAAGTATTATATTTGCAAGAAAAATGACCGATTATGGAGAATCTGTACAACACTTTCCGCATCAAGCTATCGCTCACCCCGATGAGCTATTTCCGCAGTTTCCATGATATAATCAACTGGAACAGCCGCCTCATCTGTATCATGGGTCAAAAGGGTGTTGGAAAATCCACCCTAATGCTTCAGCACATCAAACAGTATGATAATCTGGATGAGACCCTCTATGTGTCGGCCGATAACATGTACTTTGCTGGCCATACACTTTATGAATTGGCCGGTACTTTCTTTTCTCATGGAGGAAAGCGTCTTTATATAGACGAAATCCATAAATACAAAGGTTGGTCCACCGAGATCAAGAACATTTATGATGACTATCCTTCTCTACAAGTTGTATATTCCGGCAGCAGCCTCCTGGCTCTCAAGCAAGGCAACAAAGCTGACCTGAGTCGCCGCAGTATCCCTTATGAGATGCCAGGTCTGTCATTCCGCGAGTTTCTGAACATCCGTAACGGATGGAACCTCAAGACCTCTACACTTGAAGAGATTCTTCAAGGTAAAGTGGATTTCCCATACGGTGAGCATCGGCCAATAAAATACTACAAGGAGTACTGCCGAATTGGGTTCTATCCATTTTTCAAGGAAGGCGATGCTGAAATCCGTCTCCAGAACGCAATCCTGGCCAACATTGAGGACGATATTCCCAAATACGCAGAGATGACAGTGGCCGCTGCCGCAAAACTCAAGAAACTGATGTATATACTAGCCAAAAGCGTCCCCTTCAAGCCCAGCAATGAAACGTTAGGCCGGGATTTGTCACTTAGCCGCAACGTCGTTCCGGATTACATAGGTTATCTGGAAACGTCCGGATTGTTCAATGCACTAAGGGATCCAGGCTATAGCGACACCATACTAGGCAAAATAGAAAAACTGTATCTGGGCAATAGTAACATTGCTTATTCGCTTTCAGAAGACGGAATAATAAACGGCGGAAATATGCGGGAGACCAACTTCCTGGCCTGGACCAGGCAAGTTTGCAAGCCAACATCATCAAAGATATCCGATTTTGAGATTAACGGAATCACTTTCGAGGTTGGTGGCAAAAACAAGAAAGGCCAGCAGATTAAGGAGGCTCAATCAGGTTACCTAGTGAAAGATAATCTGGAATACGCATCGGGACATTCCATACCAATATGGATGTTCGGGTTCCTGTATTAAAAGATAATAATTTCAAATCAGACATATGCAATAAAAGGATATGGATAGAAGCAAACAGATAATAAGGACTAGCTGGATTGGTATTGGGGCCAATGTGCTGCTGGCTGGTTTCAAGGCTGCGGTTGGCGTGTTGGCCAGTAGCGTGGCTATTGTGATGGATGCGGTTAACAACCTGAGCGATGCGCTGTCAAGCGTTATTACTATAGTTGGTACAAAACTGTCACAACGCCCTGCTGACCGCAAGCATCCGTTTGGGTTTGGCCGGATTGAGTATTTCAGCGCCATCATCATTGCGGTGATTGTGCTATCGGCAGGTATTACGTCACTGATAGAATCCGTAAAGAAGATTATCGAGCCCACAAAGCCCAGTTACACAACAGTTACGCTTATCGTGATCATCGTAGCTATTGCTGTAAAGATTGTGCTGGGACTGTATGTAAAGCGCAAAGGTGAGCAACTAAAGAGCGATGCCCTGACCGCCTCCGGGGCCGATGCCCTATTCGACGCTATCATCACATTGGCCACACTTGTATCGGCTGGAGTTATGTTGCTGTGGAATGTATCTCTTGACGGTATTCTGGGCGCATTGATATCGGTAGTTATCATCAAGGCTGGTATTGAGATGCTTGCAGGGCCAGTGAATGACCTGCTGGGCACAAGCATACCGGCAGAGCTTGCCAGCCAGATAAAGAAAGAGGTTTCTGAATTTGAAGGCGTTCACGGAGTGTATGACCTGATTCTCCACAACTACGGTCCCGATGTAAAGATAGGCTCACTGCATATCAGCGTATATGACACAATGAACGCACATGATATTCATGGTCTTACACGCAGGATATCAACTATAATGTTTGAGCGGCGCGGAATCATAATGACGGTTGGAGTATATGCCGCAGCCACCGGCGATAATAAACGCACAGAACTGCAGAACAAGGTTATTCAGACGCTGGCTGCAAATAAGGAGATTGTGCAAGTACATGGTTTCTACTACTCAGAAAAAGACAATATGCTTACTGTAGATGTAGTGCCCGATGATACAACACACGATGATGCAGCACTAGTAAGCAAACTGACAGCACAGATTGAACCCTTGACACCTGGATTACAGGTAACAATCGTAGTTGACCACAACTACTGCGAATAATGACCGATAAGTACGCATTGTTTTTTGATATTGACGGAACGCTGGTGAGTTTCAATACCCACCAGATTCCGCAATCTACCATCCGTGCATTGACCGATGCCAAAGCAAACGGAGCACAAATATATATCGCCACCGGACGTCCGCCCATGATTATCTCCAATCTGGGCGCAATTGAGTATCTTATTGACGGATACATAACCATAAACGGCGCACTGTGTTATATTGGCAAGGAACTTGTGTGCTATCATCCCATACCTCATCAGGATGTGATTACCTGTGTCCAGGACTCACAGGAAAAGGGATATGGTCTGATTGTAGTGGGACGTGACAAGGCAGCAGTACTTGACCCCACCGGCAGTGTGGATCGCGTATTCCGTCAGTATCTCAACGTAAAGGAGTTTGACCATACATCACCCCTTGAGGAACTGCTAAATCAGGATGTCCTGCAACTGACCGCCTTCTTTGATGCCGATTATGAAAAGCAGATGCTTCAACGGATGCCTCATTGCGTGTCCGGCCGATGGCATCCCGAGTTTACTGACATAACCGCCCGTGAGGCCGATAAAGGCAAAGGCATTCAGGCAATTGCCCGATATAAGGATTTTGACCCCAGCCACACCATCGCCTTTGGCGACGGCGGCAATGACCTCTCAATGATTCTGCAGGCAGGAATAGGCGTAGCAATGGGCAATGCCACTCCTGAGCTTAAACAGCATGCCGATTACATAACTGACCCTGTAGATGAAGACGGCATCCTCAACGCCATAAATCATTTACTTTTGCACAACGGTAAGAGTATATGAAAAAAATCTGTCAGTTCATCTCCAAATACATGGGCGTGCTGGTATTTGCGGTGGCAGTGCTGGCGTTTGTATTTCCCGATGCACTTTCTAAAATACGCCCTACGGTCATCAACTATCTGCTGGGCGTTGTCATGTTCGGCATGGGTCTTACCCTCAACCTGCAGGATTTCAAGATTGTGTTCAGCCGTCCCAAGGATATCATCATAGGCTGTCTGGCACAGTTCACCATCATGCCCTTGCTGGCATGGACGCTGGCACGTGTGTTCAGGCTTGATGATGCGCTGGCATTGGGAGTGGTGCTGGTGGGTTGCTGTCCCGGCGGTACCGCATCGAACGTAATTACCTATCTGGCCAAAGGAGATCTGGCGCTGTCAGTAGGAATGACCGGAGTATCCACCATTCTGGCCCCGTTCCTCACTCCGCTGCTCACATGGGCACTTGCCGGCGAGAGTGTCAACGTTGATGTGCTTGGTATGCTGCTGAGCATACTCTGGGTAGTGATTCTACCTATTGTAGTAGGCCTTATCATAAAGAGTCTGTGGCCCAAATTTACTGATAAAGCCGTAGATTATCTGCCAGCTTTCTCATCATTGGCAATTGCTTTTATCGTGGCAATCATTATTGCGGCCAATGCAAACAAGCTGTTGGCAGGTGGTCTTATAATTGTGCTTGTAGTGATGCTCCACAACATATGCGGACTGGGACTGGGTTACGTTATAGGATGCTTGCTCAGACTATCTGAGCCCAAGAAACGTGCCATATCAATAGAAGTAGGTATGCAGAACTCCGGTCTGGCATCATCACTGGCCACCCTGCACTTTGCCGCCTACCCTTTAGCTACCATACCCGGCGCCATATTCAGCGTCTGGCACAACATCAGCGGCGCCATCGTAGCATATCTGTTCCGGAAATAAACGATATTAAGATTATGTTACAATCAATCTGAGGTCTTTTTGAGACGAGAGAATTTCCTTATATTTGCCATGAAAACAAAAAGAAAAAGATGTTAGTTGTATTGAAACTATTGGGCTCTATCGCCCTGCTCATTTACGGTATGAAGGTCATGAGCGAGGCGTTGCAGAAGATGGCAGGCCCGCAACTGCGTCACCTGTTGGGCGCAATGACCACGAACCGTTTCTCTGGCGTGGCAACAGGAGCACTT
>JAEEGG010000930.1_pt1 | contig 83448 bp, 60 predicted proteins | sample 9134161 | NCBI WGS metagenome assembly JAEEGG01 (sample SAMN16246543, study PRJNA631951) | gut metagenome | biome: gut microbiome; feature: rumen; material: CR-attached | host: Bos | place: Iran: Karaj | collected 2018-10
GAAAGCAATGAACGAATACTCTCTATTTCCTCTACTCTATTCTTGGCATATCCAACAAAAAAGAAATCATAAAGAATCGAACTATCTTTCAGGGATGTTACTTGCTGATAGGGCCTGATATTAAAGAACTGAGTATGCCACCTGAATCCGAATTTTTCAGCATCTAATTCATCGTAAGTAATTACTTGGAAACGATGCTTCTGGATTACAGGCAGGTTATTCCCAAAAATCTTGTCATTTCCTTTGTGATTCCACAACCAAATATAACGGGAAACACCTTCTGGGACTATTTTGGCAATGGCTGAAAGTAAAGCTGAATCGGTATATTCTGCAATTATGACAGCATCATCAGCTTTTAATCCTTTTATCGTATTTTGCAAATAAGAACTCAATACAAAGTGTATGGGCAAGGGAATAGTAGAACCATATCTGCGGGATACCTTCTGAATAATATTGCTATGCCGATTGAGCGGGAAAAGCATTATATCGGAACGTAACTTTAGTCCAGAAAGTACAAATTCCCAGATATCCACATCCGGGTAGATTATCAATTTCATCTATTCTTTAACGAGCTAAGAATATCCCTCACTTTTAATACAAAAAGAGCCAAAATATCCAAGTGTTGAACAATCAAACATGCCGATAGCTTCAGATAGGACATCGTCTTATATTGAAAAATACCCTGGTGACATTCTGGATAAACAGTTTTCCACATCTTGATATTACGTGTTTGAGGGAAAATCAGCAAATACTGTTTTAATTGAAACTTGAGCCAATTCAACTGAAATGAATAATGATCAATCAAACCCTGATCTTTTAAAAATTCCTCGATAACACGGCCACATTGTATAAGACTCAGGCATTTCTCTGGTGTCAAAGTATGTGTCAGCGAATCGCTATGTTGAACATAATGGTAAAATGGTCGATTAACACAGACGGTTAAATTAGATAGAAGAAGAGACTTCAATGACAAGCAGAAATCTTCGCCCCACAAGAGCACCTTCGAAATCTGAAGATGATTCTTGACAATGAATTCTCGACGAATGAGCTTTAAAACAAGAGACCCGGTTTGTGGACCAAGCTGGAAAGTCAAGTTCTGGGCGCGATGATCATAAGCAGGAACAATTATTGAACTTGTTCCATTTTCATAATCTATACAATAGGCACACGTCACGATATCGGCGCCTTCGGAAACTGCCTTTTCGTAGAGAGTCTGGTAGGCATCGGGCTCCACCCAATCATCGCTGTCGCAATGGATGATATAATCTCCCTTGGTTGCCTTCAAACCTTCGTGTCGAGCTGCACCTACTCCACGATTCTCATCGTAATGTATGAAGATGACTTGCTCCTTTCTATTTGGATAATCAGATAATGTCTTTTTAACAATATCAATGCTTCCATCATCAGATCCATCATCTATAAAGATATATTGAATCGAATCCAGTGTTTGCTCAAACAAACTCCTGCAACACTTCTCGATATACTTAGAAGCATTATATATTGGAACTATTACAGATACCTTGGGATTCATCCAATCAAAGGAAAAAGATTATATTTTTCGAAAACTGCCCGAAATTGAATATCATTGCGGCAATTCTTTGGATCTTCATTCTGATGAACAAGACCAGAACTCTGCATACGAAGGTTCATGATTCCACCCGCACATCCATTTCCATAGCGACTTTCGACATGGGAGATTAAAGTACCATTCTTCAATGCCATAGCTGTGAACCAGATATCATCTGCGAATGGGCACAATACACGAAATACATCATCATTAAAAACCTCCTCAGAAAGTGAATAAGGCGGATAAAGACATCCTTCACAACCAATGATTACATTTCTTGCTGTTGTCTTTTCAGGATGTGTGTATTGTTTCCATTTCAAATAGCTTTCAACCTTATCCTGTTTATCCTTTGTTATGATGGCTACACGATAAGCTTGTATAGATGAAGAATCCTTTTTATAAGCCTGCAACAAATGCTCCAACATATCGGGACGATAAAACATATCATCGTCAATGGTGATAACGATATCCTCAGGGAACGCTTTCAAAGCTGGAATGAGTTTCGTATGAGGTCCCATATCCTTTACGTACCTGATTTCCAAACCTCTTCTCTGTTGGTTTTCAAGAAAACATGAATGAGCCTCTTTGTCGTTAGGCAACCAAAGAATAATCCGATTAGGTTTCATGGTTCCCTGCATAATGGATTCAATGGCAAGAAATGAATCCATTATTCGATTTCCATGAGAGGTCAAAGAGACAATGACCTGCTTGCCTTTCACATACGACTCTGAAGATATGCCCTTCTCTGAAGAATGTTGCGCTAAATGTGTGTATTGAAACTCCCAATAGTCAGAAAGCGTCATCACTTCATTTGTCTTCATACTATCATCCAGAATAGAATGAAGATTACGATAAAAATGAAAACTTGATAGTAATCTTGACCAAATACTCATCTCCTTGAGTGAATAAATAGGACCAAACTTCTTTTTTCTGCTTTGTCCAAAAGAAAATAGTATGCAAGTAAAACCAAAATGAGAACAAACAAGAGAAAACAAATAAACTTGTTGAACAAACTATTGGGAAAGATAGAAAGAAGGTAGATGTATCCGATTGTTGATAATAATATCAATGAAAATGACTTTACAAAAACCTCAAAAATGAATTTAACATCTATCTGGGGAACCTGAACCTTCAGAAAATAAAAATCTGTCGCAACAATTACGACCAGACAGATCAGATTACACCAATAAGCACATGCAGGAGTAAAAGCGAAGTGAAAAAGAAGAAAAATAACGGGCAGACAAAGAAATTTATATGTTCCACTTGCAATACTCATCTTCTTTATATCACCTTGAGCATAAACTCCTAAATTAATGATAAAATTTACTATTCCCAACAAATTATCAAGCAAAAGAATACGGCAGAAAACTACCGTATAGACAGGAACATCATTTAACCATAACTGCAACAAAAATGGCATTTCAATAATGGCTGGAATCGAAAACAAGCAAAGCAAGACAAGAGTAATCTTCAAAGCCTTACCCATAAGGTACATCATTCGATTGAAATCGCCAGAAGCATATTGCTTGATAATCTGAGGACGAAATGCTGCAACAACATTAAAACCCAAAGTCCAGAAGATTCCCTGTATCATGGACGCAAGGCCACAGGATGCATTGAGTGCAACGCCAAAGAATCGATTGATCAAAATGTTGATACCCTGTTGCCGAACGGACACACTGGCATCTGCATAAAGATTCCATCCGGTAAAGGAAAGCATCTTACGAAGTATCTTTGGATTCCAAAAGAAATAAAGATGAGATTCCGGGTAATGACGAAGACAAAAGATGCGATAGAGTGTTCGAATAAGTACTGTGACAGCAAAGACTAAAATGCCATAAAAAATCAATCTATCGTTTGACGTCAACTGAAGTATCCAAACAATAATCAATTTCAGAATTGCATTCAGAATTTCCAACCAGGCATAGACATCCATTTGCTCATGAGCCAAAACCACAGCTGTATAAGGAGCCTGGGTAATCCCGAAGACAACCGACAAGATGGATAACTGATAAATACAATTAGCTGCGAAATGACGTCCTTGAGGAATGTCCAGTTGACAATTGACAAACCACAATCCGATGGTTTCAGAAAATAGAACGATTATCAGGGCTATTATCAAATGACTTTGGAATGCTGTATTAAAGGTCTGATTCAGATTCTCTAAATCACCAGTTCCCAAATCGTACGTAATAAACCGTGATGTAGCTCCCGCCATGGAAGCATTCAGGAAAGAAAGAAGCGAAACAATCCCACCTACCAAACCATAGATACCATAGTCTTCTACACCGAGTGTATGAAGAACCACTCTGCTCGTGTATAAGCCCACAACTACACTTAGGAGCGTCCGAAGATACAACATCAGTGTGTTGCGGGCTATAAGTCGAGTAGAAGGTTCTGTTTGGAGCATTATTCGTCCTTTTCGCTCTTTTCGTCTTCTTCCTTGTCCTTGTCCTGACCGAATCCATAGGCATAGCCGTAGCCATAGCCATACTTATAACTGCGGCCATAGCCGTACGAGTAGCCATAACGGCTTCCGTACTTGTGATAACCATAACGGCTGAAGGCATCGGTTGGTGCATTCAGAAGAATAGTCATCTTGGGCAGACGATTCTCGTCGTAATACTTCTGCACATCAGGAAGGGCAGAAAGCTGCAAGGCCTCGGCACGAACCACGAAAATGGTCATATCAGCCAAACGAGAAATGATGGTGGCATCGGCAACAATCTCAAGTGGAGGACAATCCAGGAAGATATAATCATAATCCTTACGGACAGCAGCTACAAGTTCATCCAATTTCTGATCATAAAGCAATTCCGTAGGATTCGGCGGTATCTTACCAGCGGGCATAACCTCAAGTTCAGGGACTTCGGGAACAGATTTGATCAAGTCCCGATAATCATCAACATAACCACCCAAATAGTTCGACAATCCTTTGGAATGTTTTCCTACAAGCGCAGAAAGCGAACGCTTACGCATATCCAGGTCAATGATAAGAGTCTTCTTCTTCTTGAAGGTCAAAGCCATACCCAGGTTACTTGCAATGAATGTCTTACCAGAATTCGGGTTAAATGAAGTCAGCATGATGACACGTGCGCCATCCCCCCTGCCTGCCACAAACTCCATATTGGTACGAATGACACGGAATGCTTCATTCATAATATTCGTGCTATTCTCTTTCACCACAATATGAAGAGTTTTGTCTTCATGATGATGTTTTCGGTTTTTAAACCGCTCTTTGAGATCATCTATAAAACGAGAAATTCGAGAACGATTATCCATCAAAGGCAATTCTCCCAAGAATGGAATCTTCAAATTCTCCAAGTCCTTGCGTCCACGCACAGAAGTATTCGTTATCTCACGAAGTATAAGGAATGCTATCGGTATGAGCAAGCCTAAGAAGATACACATTCCATAAATCCTTGTTGCAACAGGAGCAGTGGGTGCATTACTACCCGATGGAGGTGTTACAACACGATTATTATAGGCGGTAAATGCCTGTGACAATTCGTTCTCCTCTCGTTTCTGAAGCAGGAACAAATAGAGAGACTCCTTTACCTTTTGCTGTCGTTCAATAGATAGCAAGTGTTTGTTCTGGGAGGGTGAGGCTGCGACTTTGCTGTTGCTCTGGGCCTTAATTCCTTGTGCAGTTCGAATATATAGATTCAACTCATTGATATGATTGTCTATGGAACTGATCATGGTCGAACGCAGAGCTGCCAATTGGGCATCGAGATCCTGTACGATCGGGTTCTCCAAAGAGCTGGCAGAAACCAAGTTGTTACGGCGCATCACAAGATTATTATACTGACTAATCTGTCCTGTAATACTTGCATTACTTAACCCTTGACTTGCTGGCAGAAGTTGCATATAATTGGATTCTGTAGTCAAATAGGTACGCAATGAACGAGCCAAATATAACTGATTATTATAATTGATGAGTTGGTTAGTCGCATTCTGGGACTGGCTCACATACATGCCTGCCATGGCTTCGGCATTGCCGATAATCAAGTTGTCGGATTTATAATCAGAGATGCTGCTATCCACATTACCCAACTCATTCTCAATCACATTCAAGCGTTCGCTGATAAACTGATTCGTACTGATGGAAACTTGATTGCGATCATTCATCCACTGCTCATTGTAAATGGCAATCACGCTATGCAAAATCTCCTCTGCTCGCTGAGTATCATAGTCTGTGACCTGCAAATTAATAATCGTGGAACCTGCTTCAGAAGTTACTTTCAATTCGCCAGAATACTTTGCTGAAGCAGCTTGTGCTCGCAAATGCATCGCTATAATCGGCATTAAAGGCCTGAAATAATAGGGTGTAGCTGAAACAATAACATTTCCAATCGGAGTAGTAAGCGTTTTCCCTAACTGACCAGATATAGAAGTACCTTCAAAGAGACGACCGTTACGATTGAAATTATTCAAAACGAAGGTGCTATCGCTTTCAAAAGCCACTGAAACACTACATGCTTCCTCCTCTTTCACTTCAAGCATCTTCACTTCGATGGGAAGATTACTGCCATATAGCACAGACCTTCGAAATCTTCCCTCAATCTCATATTGCATCTGCAGGTTCAATCTCCGAACAACTTCTGACATCACGACAGGGGATTTTATTGTAAAAATCTCGTTCGTCAGATCGACAGATTGAATCATAAGACTGGCATCACTATATCCGTAGGCAGAGGTACCCAGAATATTATTCTTATTCATGTCCTTCAAAAGGATAGAGGCCCTTCGTGTATATACAGGGCGAGTCTTTCGAAGATACAGATTTGCCGCACCATAGCCGATAACTACGCATAAAAGGATCCAAAACCAGTTCGAAACAAGTATAAGCAAAATATCAGAGACTTTCAAGCTCTGAGTCGATAACACAGATTCCGCAGTATTCTTCTGCTGAACTGGAATTTGCTGTTGATTATTATTCGGTAGCATTATTTTAAGTTTTTATCTTCTGAAAAGAGCTATCATACCCAATGTACTGGAAATAAGACTAAACCAGAAGGTATAGTTAACAACCTGTGAGCCATATTGTGTTGTTGTTCGCTTTACCTTATTGCTTGGTTCCACATATATTACGTCTTTTTGCTTCAAATAATACACAGGAGAATTGTAAAGATCCTCAGCAGAACAGAAATTCACTTCGTAGGATATAACTTTGTCGATTCCAATCTCGCGAATCACTCGGACGTTCTCACGTAAACCAGTCAATTGTAGATCTCCTGCCTGAGCGATAGCATCCAGAAGTGTAAAATTATCACGGTCAATATTAATCCGTCCTACGCTGCCTGCTGAACCAATTACTGTAACGTAAAGGTTATTGAACGTTACAGTAATAACAGGATCCTTCACTAAGTTTTGGTCCTGAATCATTTTTTTGATATATAATTCAAGTTCGGTTCGCGTCTTGCCTGCTACAGGAATGCGGCCTAAAACAGGGAAATCTATCGTACCGTCAGCATCAATCACATATTGGGATTCTCGTCCACCATACCCTCCTCGAGCTTCTCCAACAGTATAAGTGCTATATTTGGAGAAAATTGACGAAAGAGCAGCATCTCGAGTTGAAACCAAAATATTGATTTGGTCACCAGCCTGGAAGATTACTTCCGTTGGCTTAACAACAGATAATTCCTTTTCCAGAGGCATGTCCTGGAAATAAGCCACATTGTAGGGAGCAGAACACCCGGTAATCGCCAAAAGTACAATGGCGAAAAACGAAATGCGAAAAGCACAAAATTTGTTGAATCGTATCATATCAGAAAAATTTAAGTTGCGGAAGAAAAGAGGTCTTTATGAAGGGAATACTGAGGTCTTTCCACGCCTTCGGCATTGGTTGTCACACCAGAAGATGGCACAACCACACATAATTTACCAATAAGCTGCGCAAATTTATATAAAAAAAATAACACCCCAAAATAATAAATGAACTTTTTATCATTTTGGGGTGTTATTTTGTCTTTTTTGGGCATTTTTAGCTACTGGCGTATCCATTTTAGGACCTCTTTCCACTCAAATTTCTTGCCGTACATGAGGATTCCGGTGCGATAGATACGAGCGGCCAGCCATAACACGACAAAAGCGGTGAGATACAATATTCCCATCGAGAGCATGATCTCCCAAGCTGGCACATCGTAGGGCAGACGAACCATCATGGTGATGGGCGACGTGAATGGAATCATCGAGCACCACCAAGCCAGCGGGCCATCGGGATTCTCCATCGAGAACATGCCCGCATAAAGAGCAAAGATCATGAAGAACATGATGGGCCCCATAAACTGGGAGGTATCCTGCTGCTGATCGACAGCGGAACCGAAGGCGGCAAATAGACTGGCATATAGAAGATAACCTCCAATGAAATACAGAACAAAGCAGGACAGGATGAGTGGATAATCGATGCTCAGAATCATCTGAATGATTTCCTTCGTTCCAGAATTAAGTGCAACACCGGAAGTTTCCATCGCTTCGATTGCTTCGGAAGAGCCCATCGGAGTCATCATCTCGGGCGACATGTTCAAGCCAAAGATGCTGGCGGCAATCGTTCCTCCCACACTAAGCAGTATACCCCAAATAGCGAACTGAGTGAAACCGACAAGTGCAACGCCAATAATTTTGCCTAACATCAGCTCCAAGGGTTTGCAGGAAGAAACAATGACCTCGACAATGCGATTGGTTTTCTCCTCCACCACGCCGCTCATGATCATCGCACCATACGACAGCACGAACATATAGATGGCTAAAGCAAGAACCAGGCCTAAAATAGAGGACAGTTCGGAACTGCTGATGGTTTCTTCTCCTTGTTCATCCCACTTCACGGAATTAACATGCAGACTGACATCACAGTCCTTCACGATTTCCTCGAGATTATCAATTCCATAACTGGCGATGCGTGTCTTTCGCAGCGCGGGACGTAGGAAATGCTCAATCTCGCGGCCAAACGAACCCGGGACAGACGATTCGCTATAGATGCTGAGTTCCAATGTGCTATCGATGCTGGAAGGAATCACTATCAGCGCATAATAATCCTTGTCTCCATTTACAAATACGGCATGCGGATCAGCATCATCACCAGTAGGAATTCCAACGAAATGAAACTCATCGAAATCCTTGATCAACGGAGCATAGGCATGTTGCGGCGACTGGTCGATGATGGCCACGACCTTCTCGTCGGTGCTGCGCACACTGCTCAGCATGATTGGCGCAACCACACAAAGCAGGATGGAAAGAATAGGGACAAGCAAAGTAGTCAGAATAAAACTTTTCTTTCCGACAGTCTGTAAATACTCTCGTTGAATAATTAATCCAAGTCTTGACATAGAACTTTATAATATATAGTAACTAAAATAACTATAGGAACTATAGGCACTATAGAAACTATAAAAACTACAGAAGATTAGCTATTTACTTTCAGTTTATCTGCCGCACCGACAGCCTGCATGAAAATCTGTTGCATCGTAGGGAGTACCTCGTGGAAACCAGCAAGAGGATACTGGGCATTAAGCTGTGCAATAGCATCATGGATTGACATGCCTTTTGGGAGCTGGTAATCGAACTCCTGACCATCTTCCAGCTGTACGCGGAACTGATGGGTACGATATTTGTGACGTATCTCATCCACCCTACCCTGAAGTACAACCTCGGAATGATTGATAAGCGAAATCTCCTGGCACACTTCTTCGACTGAAGACATGTTGTGCGTAGAGAAGAGAATAGCAGCACCCTCATCCCTCAACCGAAGAATCTCGCGCTTGAGTTGTTCCGTATTGACAGGATCGAACCCCGAAAAGGGCTCATCGAAAATGAGCAAGGGAGGACGATGAATGACGGTAGCGATGAATTGCACTTTCTGCGCCATGCCCTTCGAAAGCTGCTCCACCTTCTTGTCGCGCCAATTGCCGAGGTCAAAACGCTCCAGCCACTCCCCCATCCGCTGCATGGCATCGTGTTTGGTAAGGCCACGAAGACGGGCCAGATAGACAATCTCGTCCTGAACCTTCATCTTCTTATATAGACCACGCTCCTCGGGCAAGTACCCGATATGACGAATGTCTTCATCGGTCATGGGACGACCATGCATCAGCACTTCGCCGCTATCGGCATGGGTGATGCGGTTGATGATGCGAATCAAGCTGGTCTTACCGGCACCATTAGGGCCCAACAGTCCATAAATGGAACCATCGGGCACCTTCAAATTGACATGGCTCAACGCCACATGATTGCCATACTTTTTACAGACGTCGTTAACTTCTATGAATGATGACATCAGGAAAAAATAACAATTAACAATGAATAATTAAAATAAAAGGGTAACAAAGCAAAACTAAGCATTCTGCTTCAAATCCTCAACAAACTTGTTGATGCGCTCCATCTGGCGAGAAATCCGGATGTTCTGAGGACAGTGAGGCTCGCACTGGTTACAACCCACGCAATGATCCGCCTGACGCAAACGAGGTACGGCCCGATCATACGAAATCAGATAGTCACGACGCATCTTGGCATAATTGGGATCCTCAGCACCTGCTGGCAGCGAACCTTCGTTTACACATTTATTATAATGTACAAAGATTGCGGGAATATTCAAGCCGTAAGGACAGGGCATGCAATAGTTGCAGTCGTTGCAGGGAATCAGAGGATATTTGAGGATGAGCTGGGCTGCTTCCTCCAGATAATCGAGGTCTTCGTCGGTCAAGGGCTTCAAAGGGCTATAGGTGCGAAGATTGTCCTGCAGATGTTCCATATAGGTCATACCCGAAAGGGCTGTAAGCACACCATCATAATGGCCGCAGAAACGGAAAGCCCAAGAAGCAGAGCTCATCTGTGGCTCACGGCTCTTGAAATGAGCAATGACATGATTGGGAAGACGGCTCAGACGTCCTCCAAGCAGTGGCTCCATAATGACTGCCATAATACCACGCTTGTTCAATTCGTTATAGAGATAATCTGCATTGGTATTGCGGCTATTCTGTTCGCTGGCATGACGCCAGTCCACATAGTTCATTTGAATCTGCACAAATTCCCAATGATACCGGCCTTCGTCATGCCACTTGAGCAGCATGTCAAAGACACGGATGTCACCATGATAGCTGAATCCGAGATTGCGGATAACACCTTTCTTCTTCTGTTCGACCAGCCAATCGAGGATACCATTCTCCATGAATCGCTTGTTGAAGGTTTCGATGGCATCCAGTTCCTTGCCTCCATCACGAGCCGTGCCACCGATGGAATGCAGTAGCAGGTAATCGATGTAATCGGTCTGCAGGAACTTGAGGCTTCGATGGAACATATCCTGAGCTCCCTTGGTCGTCCAATCCTGCGGAGCGAAATTCGACAACTTGGTAGCGATATAGTAGCTGTTGCGTGGATAACCCGATTGCTTCAAGGCTATGCCTGTAGCCATCTCTGAGAAGCCTTTGCCATAGGCCGGACTGGTGTCGAAATAGTTCACACCATGATCCAGCGCATATTTCACCAGCTTATTGGTCTGTTCCTGATCGATGGAGTTCTCACCAGCACCCTGATTCTGCCCAAAAGTCTGGGGAAGGCGCATCATTCCATAGCCCAGGAGCGAAACCTTGTCTCCTGTAAAGGGATTGGTGCGATAGGTCATCTCACCCAACTGGTCCTCGCTGAAAGGACTACCCGCAGGATCAAAATCTCCCACGATATCCTGAGTCTTGACAGTACCTCCTGTACAAGACTGGAGAGCCACACTGGCTCCAACAACTGCGCTTCCGAGGCCTAAGCGACGGAGGAATTCACGTCTATTGATAAAATGTTTTTCCATAGCCAAATCAGATTTCACGTTGAACATCTATGCCCTCAACATAAATTGCAGAGAAGGGGCTTGCTGGACAAAGATTCTCACAGGCACCGCATCCGATGCAGCGCTCTTCATCCACCGAGGGGATGCGGAGGCTCTTGTGGTCTTCCGGATTACTGAGCACCATCTTGATAGCTGCAGTTGGACAACGACGACTGCAAAGACCGCAGCTGACATTATCGGTGTTGACGATACAGTTCTCAGCTACCCAATGAGCTGTACCAATCTTGGTGCTTGACTTAACCGCACGACGTTCCTTCTCATCACCCGGGAACTTGACGATAGCCCCAGCTGGACAGACATCCGAACAACGGGTACATTCGGGTCGGCAAAAGCCACGCTCATAACTGCTGGTTGGCATCATCATGTGCATGAGGTCATTGCTCGGACGAAGCACGTCATTCGGACACTCCGATACACAAAGCTGACAGCCTGTGCACTTCTGCTGCATATTCTTCAGGCTGATAGCACCTGGAGGACAAATCGGCTGTTTCCGCTCGGGACGCTTCTTTCCGGTGATGACTGCCAGACCTCCATCCGTGGTTTTTTCCTGAGCCTTCGCAATAGAAGCACCAACGACAGCAGCTGTAGCCGTCAGGAATGCGCGACGGGTGGGACCGGACTCCGAACCGGAAGCAGCAGATGCATTGGCAACGCCATTTTGAGCATCGCTTGACGGACATGTAACCCGTGAGAACGAGAGGGCATCGTGCTGGCAGGTATCGATGCAGTTGAAGCAATCGACACAACGTGTACTGTCAACAGCAGGGACAAGGCCCTTCAACTTCTGCTCCCGATTGGGAATGAAGATGGCAGAACTCTTGCAAGCACGTTCGCAAAGACGGCAGGACTTGCACTTGTCAGCCTTGATATCGATGCCTACCATCCGCTTGGCTGATAGGATGCCCAGTAGGGTGCCAACAGGACAAATGCGGTTGCAATAGAATCGTCCGTCAATCCAGGCCATGATGAAAACAAGGACAAACGTCACAGCTGCAATGATGAAGACGGGCATGGAGCGCATCCAGACGCTGACCTGATAGTAGTCGTAATTGCCAGCTGCCTCGCTGCGATTGGCCAGGATATTGTTGCCCATTTCGTACAAAGGCTGCAGCAGCATGGTAACAATACGGCCGAACGAACTATAGGGTGCAAGCAGCTGCACAAAAGTGCCGAAACCTGCCAACAGACAGACTACAAACAATCCAAAGATTGTGTAACGTAAGATGTTGAATCCCTTGCTGTTTTCATAGGAGAAGCGTCCGAAACGTCGCTTGTTCCTGTCAAGTTTCAGTTTACCAGAAATCCACGAGATAATATCCTGCATGATGCCCAAGGGACAGATGACAGAACAATAGACACGGCCCAGGAGCACAGTGATGGCCACAAGGACAATCACCACAATCCAGTTAAAGGCGAGAAGTGCAGGCAGCAACTGCAACTTGGCCATCCATCCCACACAATGCTGGGCAGTGCCAGTAAAGTCCAGGAACAGCCAATTGAGGCCCAGAAAGAAGACAAGGGCCAGAAGTCGGCGAATGTGCTTTAGCATAGAAGAATTGGATAAATAGAAGTAAATTAAGAAATAGCTCAGGATTATAGATAAACTAAGTCCATGATTTTCAACTGAACATCGACTTGAAATGTTCCTTGAACTTGGCAAATGCAGAAGCAGGGGCCTTGTAGGCATCGCTCTCGCGCATCTGTTCGACAAGTCTGCGCTGGCTGTCGGTGAGCTTCTCAGGAACATAGACACCCACGTTGACAATCAGGTCACCTCGGCGCATCGAAGTACGTCCGTAGCGATCGACCTGCGGAAGGCCTTCGCCCGAAATGGTAATCTGCGTATTAGGCTGGGTTCCTGCCTTGATGGTGACGTTCCTGGTTCCTTGCACGAGAGGTACGGTGACTTCGCCGCCCAAGGCTGCTGTGGGGAAATCGACAAGCAGATTGTAATAAAGCGTAGAATCCTGACGGATGAAGTCGGGATGACTCTCCTCTTCAATGAGGATATAGAGGTCACCTGCTTCACCGCCCATCTTGCCGGCATGGCCATATCCCTGCATGGTCAGCTGCATGCCATCGGCCACACCTGCCGGAATCTTCACATCGACAACCTGATCTCCCAGAATAACGCCTTCGCCATGACAATTCGTGCAGCGCGTCTTGATCTTCTTGCCCGTGCCCTGGCAGTCCGGGCAGACAGATTCAGTCTGCATACGTCCGAACAGGCTATTGACGACCTGTACCACACGACCGCGTCCCCGGCACTTGCTACAGGTTTCAAACTCAGTGCCATTCTTGGCTCCTGTGCCATGACAATGGGGGCATTCAACGTATTTCTTGATCTTGAGATGCTTTTCTACACCCGTAACAACATCAGCCAGACTGACCTTGACACGAACGCGAATCGACGAACCACGTTGTCCGCCCGGCTCATCATCATCACCACCAAAGAAACTGCTGAATCCACCAGATGCACCTCCCCCAAAGAAGGAATTGAAAATATCAAAAGGATTGAATCCACCACCTCCGCTATTACCCCCAAACGGGTCATTGAAACCGAACTGGTCGTAACGCTGACGACGCTGAGGATCACTCAGGACCTCATACGCCTCGGCACATTGCTTGAATTTCTCCTCGGCTGTCTTGTCGCCAGGATTCTTGTCAGGATGATATTTGATGGCGAGCTTGCGATACGCCCGCTTGATTTCGTCTAACGTGGCAGTCTTTTCGATGCCAAGCACTTCGTAATAATCTTGCTTTTCCATTTTCAATTATCGGCAGCTTCAAACCTGTCGATTCATTCAACATTCAATAAAAACGGGCGCAAATATAATAATAAAATAGGAGAAATGCAAATTTTTAACCTTAATTCACAGAAAAAAGGTGGCACAAGTCTTCAAATCGAGCCTCGCTGGCAGCTCCAAATTTCATCATCGAACGCCTTACCCGCTCCAAGCTCTTCTCGCAGGCAGGGTCTCCCGACTTGCTATAAAACTTGTCGGCAAGGCATACCAGTTTCTCCTCTATTGTCTCGGGAAGGAGGTCCCGCGCGGGAGCAATCGGAAGGTTTTGCTGCACAATATCCTGCACGGTGAGTCCGGCTCCCGTGTGCCGTTCGCAGATGCGGGCCAACCTTTCGAGGTAATCTGCCTCTTCTGAAACAGTGGAATCCTTCAAGGCTTGAAGTTCAGCGACCATCTCCCGAAGCATCTGAGCCCCAAGGATGCCATGGCAAATATAGGGTTCGATGCCTTCACACAAGATACCAGGGGCATGTGTCTTTCCGATGCCGATATCGTGCAAGAGAGCGCCATCGTTTATGAGATGTTCATCGACGGTGTTCAGTTCCTCCGAACCGTTGGCACGACGTGCCGATTCCAATAGCTCGAAGGCCTTGTCCCGTACCTTTTCGCTATGGAGAATCAAAAGACGTCTGAGCGGAGTGTCTTGGGGATAAAAACGTTGGATGATATCGTATGGATTCATTTTTAACGATTTTTAATTTGCTGTTTCAATTATTATTCGTATATTTGCGCCGCAAAAGTACTGCTTTTTTTTGGAAAAAACAAACAATGGCTCGAAATATTTTGGCAATTTTAGTCCTTTGGCTGACCTTTCTTCTGCCATTTCCCCCATCTTTGGCTCAAACCAATGCAACGGAACGCGTACGAACCGGTGCCGAATCGATGAACCAATACCTGCCGATGCTCATGGGCAAGCGTGTAGGTCTGGTTGTCAATCAGACGGCTGTGGTACAACGTCCTTCAGATGGCGCATACATTCCCCTGCCCGACACACTCCTGAGTCGAGGTGTCGATGTACGTTGCATCATGGCTCCCGAGCACGGCTACCGGGGGACGGCTGAAGCAGGTGCTCACATCAAGGACGGCAAGGATTCGGCTACTGGCCTCAGCATCTACAGCCTTTATGGCAATGACAAGAAACCGCGCAAGGAATGGATGGATGGTCTCGACGTCCTCGTTTTCGATATCCAGGATGTCGGATGCCGCTTCTACACCTACCTTTCCACCTTATACTATGTCATGCAGGCTTGCGGCGAACAGCACAAGGAGCTCATCATCCTCGACCGCCCCAATCCGAACGACACGGTCGATGGACCCACATTGAAACCGGAATTCAAGAGTTTTGTGGGAATCATTCCCATTCCCTTGATGCATGGCTGCACATTGGGAGAATTGGCACGCATCATGGCCGAAATGGGATGGCTCAACGAAGAGCAGCAACCGGGCATGCCTGCACCACAGGACAACTTTACCATCATTCCATGCGCCAACTGGACACACGGTCAGCCCTATAGCCTGCCTATCGGGCCTTCGAAGAATCTGCAGAACGACCATGCTATTGCTCTTTATCCCAGCCTTTGCCTCTTCGAGGGCTCTGAGGTGAGCGTGGGCCGCGGTACGGATCATCCTTTCGAGATGTTCGGAAACCACGATCTGCGCAAAGTCGATGCTCCGCGCGGATTCAGTCTGCGCTTCTACCTTCAGCATCAGAAGGAGGCGGGATGGGGCTGGATCACCCGTGCCAGATTCTTTAATATGCTGGCAGGTAGCGACCAGCTCTATAACCAGCTGAAGGCTGGCTGGACGGAAGAACAGATTCGCCAGACCTGGCAGGCTGACTTGGAGAAATTCAAGGAATTACGCAAAAAGTTTGCCATCTACCCGATTCCCGAATAAGAACGTTTCGAACCACCCCATCCGAATACTCTGAACAAGTGAGAAAACTGTTAGCCATCTTCCGCGGAAGTCTGCACACCATAGTCTATGCTGTGGTGATAGTGGCTATCGTCATTTATCTCGCCGTTCACTTCAATCTCACCGGTCTTGTCGTCAAGGAATCGTTGACCAACCTGCTGAGCGAACAGATCAATTCGCGCATCACCTTGGATGGAGATGCCGAGGTGAACTGGCTCAACCAGGTGGTGTTGAACGATGTGACCATCTACGACCAGCAGGACGACACACTCCTGCATGCCCGTCGTGCCATGGTGGCCTTCGACCTGCTGCCCCTCCTTTCCAACCACCTGGTGCTCAACACCTGCCAGCTCATCGACTTCGACATCCGGACCTATCGTGTTTCGGCCGACAGTGCCGCCAATTACCAGTTCCTCATCGATGCCTTCCGGAAGGATGACGACCCCGACCGCAAGCCATTCATCCAGCAGCTCGACCTGAATGCCATCCTTCTGCGACAGGGACGTCTCTCCTACAATGTGCTCGACCAGCCTCATCTTGCCGACAGCCCCATCGACCCCAATCACATCTCCATCGAAAAGCTGAGTGCCAATGTTCACGTCCACGATACTCATCTGCTTATCAAGAAGTTCCATTGTTTTGAGCATAGCTCGTCCATCCGTGCCGAACGATGCGAGCTTTCGCTGAATGTCAAGGAGGTGATAAATGCTCCCGAGGGGGACAACCGATTCCTCTTCCTGCTGAAGGGATTGGAACTGACCAATCCGCAGCTGACTGTCCTGGCTGATGCCAATGGCACCTCTGACGAACTGGAATTCGATCTCAAGCAGCTTGACCTTCCCTCAGGTCATCCCAGGCTGAAGCGTATCCATAATTTCTTTACATCCGCCCGATTGCGTATCTCCCAGCTGAAGAACCCCATCGACAGCCTCTATCTTTCGGCCGATATCCGGGAGCTCAGGCTTCGTGTCGATACGTTGGGCAACGTCCGCCTGAACGGTTCCATCCAGGGTATGCCGTGCCACGCACTCCTTGCAGGCAATCTTTCGACCGATATCGGAAGTGCAGTGCTCGATGCCGACTTCGAATACCACAAGCCGGACACGAACCGAAATTCGCTGAAGGATAGGCCCTTCCGCGTGAAGGGTCATTGCAAGACCAGCGGGTTCGAACTCGACAGGATTCTTCCTCGGAAGACCGAGCTTGGTCATGCTGTCTTCGATCTCGACTACGAGGCGAACATCCACCCGAGGCATCCGCTCAGATTGACATTGGTCGGAAACGTTGGCGAAGTTGTTTGGAAGGAACACGCATTCAAGGACGTCAGGATCAATGGCGATGTCCAAGAACAGAAATTCAAGGGCGACATAGCGCTGAACGACAGCCTGGGGGATATCAATTCCAGTTTCAACATCGACTTTTCACAACCCGACCGTCACGTCCGGGTGGATGGAACCTTTGCCCATTTCAATCCCAATGGACTGGGAATCACCGACAACCGTCACCTCGACAGCCTGACCATTACGGCCCGGATTCATGCCGATGTCATCGCATCCGATTGGCGCGATGCCGAAGGCGATATGAAGATTTCGAACCTCTCCCTGGAAAAGGGCAATCGCAGACTGGACCTCGACAACATCCTATTCGAAGGTACCTCCGAAAAGGGCGAGCTCAACAGCCCGATTGCTCACATCACCTACGACCGGAACCGCCAGAACCGCGATTATCACATCAAGGGTGTTATTCCTGTGATCAACGACCTTTTCGATATCCTCAACATCCCCGTTGCCATGAACCGCGAGGGCGTTTTCGAAGCCCGCATAGACTCGGCCAACCATTTCAAGGACGCTCATGCCGAACTGCCCGCCCTTGACCTGCAGAATGGACGAGCCCTGGCGGCCACCCTCGATATCGAGGACAATGGCAATGGCGTGCTCTTTCCCGTTCTCGACTTCGAGGCGCTCACCCAGCAGCATCGCCTGGTGGGAACCCTGCATGGACGTGTCGTTCGCGAACCGTTGGACATAACCCTCGAACCCACCCAGCTTCTCTACAACAGCGACGAACTGCAATTCTCTGGAGCGCACCTGACGCGCACCGAAGAGGGCGATTACGTCATCGACAACTTCAAGCTTGCAGGTGGAGAGCAGGAAATCGAAGCCCTGGGAACCTGGAACAAGGCCGGCAACAGGGACTTCACCATCAGCCTAAGGAATTTCGACCTCGACCAGGTGCTGGGCGGCTTCGAAAAGAACTATATGCATTTCGGAGGCAAGGCTACAGGCGACATTGTATTCAATAGCGAACCCGACCTTCATATTCGAACCGATAGTCTCTACATTCAGAACTTTTCCTATATCGACACGTTGCTCGGCAATGCGCATCTTTCGGCCGAGGTCCTGATACCCAACAAGTTCGTCACCATTGCTGCCGATATCGTGACCGACTCCATCTATCACTCCCATGCCGAATTCGACCTGCAGCTCGCCAAGCACGATTCGATGGACCTGCGCGTCGATCCCGACCATCTGCCCTTGGGCTTCATCAACAACTGGACAGGAAGCATCCTCCAGCAGTTTTCGGGACACATCACCGGTCCCGTACGGCTCTTTGGCGACATGGACCGCCTCCAGCTCACGGGACATCCCTACCTCGACGGACGTTTCACCCACCATCTAATTGGGGCCCACTTCCACATCGCCGATACGGTTCATCTCGAACCGGGTGTCATTCGTGTCGAAGGCGGCTACGTCGATGATTGTCACGGACATCCGCTCACACTGAATGCCCGCATCGACCACGAGTATCTCCACAATTTCCTCTACGACGTCAATGTCGATATGCCCCAGGCCAACCAGGGATTCCTCGCCCTCGATCGCCAGCAGGCTCCCGGCCGCATCTATTGGGGCCAGATCTATGTCCAGGGAAAGGCGCAGCTGAAGGGAGGCAATGGCCGTCATCGTGTCAATATGGACGTCGGCACTACCGACAAGTCCTGGGTCTTCCTGTCGCCCTACGAACAGGATATCGATACCGAGCAGGATGCCTACACCTTCCTCACCTTCCGCGACAAGAAACGGCTCCAGCTGCTCTCCGAGGGCCTGGACTTCGAAGGATCCTCCCAAACCATTCCCTCCATGCAGGTCACATCCAGCGAAGAAGAGACCACCGACCTGCAGGTCGATCTGAAGGTCAATGGCACCGAACAGTGCGAGGTCTCCGTCCAGCTCGACCCCCTGTCCGAAGACCTGATCAAAGGTCGTGGCACCGGCGACCTCTCCATCCGCTACGATCCCCGGCGCGACATCACCCTCGCCGGCACCTACCGCATCAGCCAGGGTAGCTACACAATGAACGTGAAGGGCGACCTGATGAACAAGGAATTCAAGCTCCAGAACACCTCTTACGTTCGTTTCAATGGCGTGCCCAGTGAAGCAGAACTGAGCCTCGACTGCCGATACAACATCCCTTCGGTCAATCTGACCGACCTCGACGAGACCATCACCACACTGGGGTCGTTGAGCCGTACGTCCGTCCCCGTCGATTTGAACCTGAACATCACGGGGCAACTCTCGGCGCCAATCATTCGCTTCGACTTGGAAGTCAAGAATGTAAGTGACGAAATCCAGGCCTACGTCCACAACATTATCGGCACCCAGGAGATGCTCAACCAGGAGGTGATCTACCTGCTCCTCTTCTCGAAGTTCTATACGCCTCAGTATGCCCAGTCCTCACAAAGCAGGACAGGCTCCGAGCTCACGTCCTTTGCAAGCGCGAGCCTCACCTCGCAGCTCAACCAGCTGCTGGGCCATGTGAGCAACAACTTCACGATGGGTACTAACTTCCGGACCGACAAGGGCGACTTCAGCGACATGGAGATGGATGTCAGCCTCTCCACCCGGCTCCTCGGCGACCGCCTCCTGCTCAACGGCAATGTAGGCTATCGCGATCCCGCCAACCGGCTCGGCATGGGCAACAATACAAATTCGTTCATCGGTGACTTCGACATCGAATTCCTCATTAATAACAGCGGTACCGTCCGTGCAAAGGCCTACAGCCATTACAACGAACGCGACTATTCGATCAACAATGCCCTCACCACACAGGGTATCGGATTTATTCTGCGCAAGGACTTCCGGAATCTGTATGACCTTTGGCCCTGGAACAGGTGGCAACGGGAGAGAAAAAACCCGCTGCCCGGGACTCCCAAGTTGGAGGAACAGCCCGTCATCGAGCCATCCAAGGAGGAGAAATAGGCATTTCTATAGCGAATTATGCCCTTCTTTTTGACAAAAATTGTTATTTTTCGAAAAAAAATGGAGGAATAATTTGTTTTTTTGATTCGAAAACAGTATCTTTGCGCCGCACAATTTGGAATAAATGCCTAATTCCCGTTCTTTACCATCTTTGATTGTGCATTCCCTTTTTTTTGATTTTTCCCAACAAAGATATTACTATGCATTCCCAAGAAGAATTGTATAACATGAAGCCTGAGGAGATTGTATCTCTCGTTCAGTCGCTCAACATCCCCCAACCCGACTTTCAAAACCTGGACAACTGCGTCGCACAGATCCTGGAGGCCGAGCGCGCTCTCGAAGAGATTGCGCCCAAGAAACGCGGTCGCAAGCCAAAGGCAGCCGGCAGCGAGACTGCGCCCAAGGCCAAGACCAGCAGGAAGACCAGCTCGGAAGCTGAAGGCGATGCCGCCCCTGCACCCAAGAAGCGCGGTCGCAAGTCCAAGGCCGAGCTCGCTGCCCTGGCTGCAGCCGAAACGCCGTCGCTCTTCCCCGAAGATGCCGAATCCTCCGAAAAGCCGGTCGAAGAAATGCAGCCCGAGTCCGACCCCAATGCGGCCGGTCAGGAGATGTATCCCTCCGAAAACGGCTATCAGCAGGGTGAATATGCCGAAGGACAACCCGAATACCCACAAGGGGACGATTTTCCCCAGGATTACCCTGCCGACCAGTATCCCGAAGGTGGTTATCCCGAAGAAGGTTACCCCGAAGACGGCTATCCCGAGGGACAGCCCGACTATTACGAGGGCCAGGGCTATCCCGAGGGTCCTTACGGCATGGACCCCAACGATTACGTCGAAGGTCCCGAAGGCTACGAGGAAGGGGGCGAGGACTATCCGGATGACGAAAACGGGTATTACGAAGAGTCTCAGCAGCCCGAGGATGATGGCACACAGGAGCTGATCCAGAAGAACAAGAACTTCTTCCAGGACATGTTCGGCATCGGTGGTCATTCGAGCACCCATAGCAAGAAAAAGAAGAAGAACAACCAGCAGCAGAAGGAGAAGCAGCGCCAGCAGGCCGAACAGGAAGAGGCCAAGGCTGCTGCCCAGGCCAAGGAAAAGTCCGAAATCGAAGAAGAGGCCGAGGAGCATGGCATCGTGCCGGCCACCCGCGACGAATTCGATGGCGTACTCACCGGCTGCGGTGTCCTCGAGATCATGCCCGACGGCTTCGGCTTCCTGCGCTCCAGCGACTACAACTATTTCGCTTCTCCCGACGACATTTTCGTGAGCCAGCAGCAGATCAAGCAGAACAACCTCAAGCAAGGCGATGTCGTGGAGGGTCCCATTCGTCCGCCACGGGTCGGCGAACACAACTACCCGCTCGTTTCGGTCGAGTCAATCAATGGTCGAACACCCGAATACGTGCGCGATCGCGTACCTTTTGAACATCTGACACCCCTCTTCCCCAACGAGAAGTTCAACCTCACCAAAGGACACGACGACACACCTTCCTGCCGTGTCATCGATATGTTTGCCCCCATCGGAAAGGGCCAGCGTGCCATGATCGTCGCTCCGCCAAAGGCCGGTAAGACCGTCATCCTGAAGGAGATTGCCACGGCCATCAGCCAAAACAATCCCGAGGCATACATCATCGTGCTCCTCATCGACGAACGTCCCGAGGAGGTCACCGACATGCAACGTGACGTCAATGCCGAGGTCATCGCTTCGACCTTCGACGAACCCGCCGACCGCCATGTCAAGGTGGCCGATATGGTCATCGAAAAGGCAAAGCGCCTCACCGAATGTGGTCACGACGTAGTCATCCTGCTCGATTCCATCACCCGTCTCGCCCGTGCCTATAACACCGTCTCGCCTTCGAGCGGCAAGGTTCTTTCGGGCGGTGTCGAGGCCAATGCCCTCCAGAAGCCCAAGCGCTTCTTCGGTGCAGCCCGCAACATCGAGAACGGCGGCTCCCTCACCATCATTGCCACCGCCCTCATCGAGACCGGTTCGAAGATGGACGAAGTCATTTTCGAGGAATTCAAGGGAACTGGCAACATGGAGCTCGTGCTCGACCGCAAGATTGCCAACAAGCGCATCTTCCCCGCAGTCGATCTGCTCGCTTCCTCCACCCGCCGCGACGACCTGCTGCTCGACAAGACCACGTCCAACCGCATGTGGATCCTGCGGCGCTTCCTGTCCGAGCATACGCCTGTCGAAGCGATGGAGAAGCTGCTCAAGATGCTCGAGCGCACACGCAACAACGAGACCCTGCTAATCGATGCAATGCAGAACGAAAAATGGTAAGTGTAGAACAGCTGTCGGTGGAGTTTGGCGTCAAGCCGCTCTTCACCGACGTTAATTATGTAATCAATCGTCACGACCGCATTGCCCTCGTCGGAAAGAACGGTGCCGGCAAATCCACCATGCTCAAGATCATTGCCGGTCTCCAGTCCCCCACCCGCGGACGTGTCTCAAGGCCCAGGGAACTCACCATCGGCTACCTGCCCCAGGTGATGGTGCTCAGCGATACGATGACCGTCCGGCAGGAGACTGAGAAGGCCTTCGCCTCGACCATCGCCCTCGAGCAGCGGCTCGCCGAGATGAATCGCGAGCTCTCGACGCGCGACGACTACGAGTCGCAGGGGTATGCCGACCTCATCGACAGCATGACCGAGCTCACCGAACAGCTTACGATCATCCAGTCGCAGAACCGCGATGCCGAAATCGAGCGCACCCTGTTGGGACTCGGCTTCGAACGCTCCGACTTCGACCGCCCCACCAGCGAGTTCTCCGGCGGCTGGCGCATGCGCATCGAGCTGGCCAAGATCCTGCTCCAGCATCCCAACCTGCTCCTCCTTGACGAGCCCACCAACCACCTCGACATCGAGTCCATCCAGTGGTTCGAGAAGTTCCTTGCCCAGAGCGGCAGCAGCGTCGTGCTGGTGAGCCACGACCGCGCCTTCCTCGACAATGTCACCACGCGCACCATCGAGATCTCGTGCGGAACCATCCACGACTACAACGTCAACTATTCCCGCTATGTGGTGCTCCATCAGGAGCGCATCGAACAGCAGCGCCGCGCCTATGCCAACCAGCAGAAGGAGCTGCAGGATACGCGCGACTTCATCGAGCGTTTCCGCTACCAGGCCACCAAGGCCATCCAGGTGCAGTCGCGCATCAAGTGGCTCGAGAAGCAGGTCCCCATCGAGATTGACGAGGTCGATAATTCCCGCCTCAACCTCAAGTTCCCCCCTGCTCCCCGTTCGGGCGACTATCCCGTCATCTGCCAGGAGGTCCGAAAGGCCTACAACCACGTGGTGTTCGATCATGTCAATCTGACCATCCGACGCGGCGAGAAGGTGGCGTTCGTCGGTCGCAACGGCGAGGGCAAGTCCACGCTCGTCAAGTGCATCATGGGCCAGATTCCATTCGATGGCAGCCTCAAGGTGGGACATGGCGTCAAGATCGGCTACTATGCCCAGAACCAGGCGCAGCTCCTCGACGAGAGCCTTTCCGTCTTCGACACCATCGACCGAATAGCCGTCGGCGACATCCGAACCAAGATACGCGACATCCTGGGCGCCTTCATGTTTGGCGGCGAAGCCATCGACAAGCCCGTCCGCGTGCTGTCGGGCGGCGAGCGCAGCCGTCTGGCCATGATCAGCCTGCTCCTCCAGCCTGTCAACCTGCTCATTCTCGACGAGCCCACCAACCACCTCGACATTCCTTCCAAGCAGGTGCTGAAGGATGCCATCCAGGCCTTCGAGGGCACCGTCATCGTCGTCAGCCACGACCGCGACTTCCTCGACGGACTGGTCGAGAAGGTGTACGAGTTCGGTCATCAGCGCGTCAAGGAGCACCTCGGCGGCATCTACGACTATCTGAAGAAGAAGAACCTCGAGAGTCTGCACGAGCTCGAAAGGAAGCAGACGGCCCCACCCGTCGTCGAATCCTTCCCGACAGGCAATCCGGGCAGCCAGCCCAAGGCTCGTCCTGCGGTCGATCCGAAGGCAGCCGCCGCCAGTCTTCCCCCGCTCAGCGGCTCCCGGAGCATCAGTTTCGAGCAGCAGAAGGCCCTCAAGGCGCAGACCAGCAAGCTCGAAAGGCAGATCAAGGCTGCTGAGGACAAGCTCGATGCCCTGCAGCAGAAAATCGATGCCCTCGAAGCCCAGATGTCAACGCCCGAAGGAAGCCAGAACCAGCAGCTCTACATCGACCATGCAGCGCTCAAGAAGGAGATGGACGACGTGTCCTTCGAATGGCTCGAAGCCTCCGAAAAACTCGAAAAACTACAGGAATAACCCCTTGAACTGCTATTTGTATAGTGAAATAGCAGTTTTTTTATAGTCAAAATGAAATTTCTTTGCAAAAAATTTGGAAGTATCACATTTCCTATCTATATTTGCAAAGGAATTTAATAATATGGATAAAACATTGCACGATAGTCTGAAGTTACACTTCGGATTTGATAATTTCAAAGGTAATCAGGAAGCGATTATCACAAACCTGATGGAAGGCAACGACACGTTTGTGCTCATGCCTACGGGTGGTGGCAAGTCACTTTGCTACCAGCTTCCTTCGTTGCTCATGGAAGGCACAGCCATTGTTATTTCTCCGCTCATTGCCCTCATGAAGAATCAGGTCGATGCCATGCGCAACTTTTCGGAGGAAGACAATGTAGCCCACTTCATCAACTCGTCGCTCACCAAATCGGCCATCGACCAGGTCAAGCAAGACATCGTCGAAGGCAAGTGCAAGCTGCTCTATGTGGCCCCCGAATCCCTGACCAAGCAGGAGAACATCGACTTTCTGCGCACCGTCAAGGTTTCCTTCTTCGCTGTCGATGAGGCGCATTGTATCTCCGAATGGGGCCATGACTTCCGCCCCGAGTATCGCCGCATCCGCCCCATCATCAACGAGATTGGTCCGCGCCCTCTCATCGCCCTGACCGCCACGGCCACGCCCAAGGTGCAGCAGGACATCATGAAGAACCTGGGCATCTCGAAGGCTACCGTCTTCAAGTCCTCCTTCAACCGTCCGAACCTCTATTACGAGGTACGCCAGAAGAACGACAACATCGACCGCGACATCATCAAGTACATCAAGCAGCACCCCGGCAAGTCGGGCATCATCTACTGCCTGTCGCGCAAGAAGGTCGAGGAGCTGGCCGAAGTGCTCAAGGCCAACAGCATCAAGGCGCTGCCCTACCATGCCGGCATGGAGTCCAACGTTCGTAGCGAGAACCAGGATGCCTTCCTCAAGGAGGATGCCGACGTCATCGTGGCCACCATCGCCTTCGGCATGGGTATCGACAAGCCCGATGTGCGCTATGTCATCCACTACGACATGCCCAAGAGCCTCGAAGGCTATTACCAGGAGACCGGTCGCGCGGGTCGCGATGGCGGCGAAGGCGAGTGTATCGCGTTCTACAGCGAGAAGGACCTCATCAAGCTCGAGAAGTTCATGCAGGGCAAGCCCATTGCCGAACAGGAGATCGGACGACTGCTGCTCAAGGAGACGCAGGCCTATGCCGAGACCTCGATGTGCCGGCGCAAGGCGCTGCTCCACTACTTCGGCGAAGACTACAAGGACGACGAGTGCGGCAACTGCGACAACTGCCGCAAGCCCAAGAAGCGCATCGACGCCAAGGAGCTGCTCTGCGCCGTCATCGAGGTAGTCCTGGCTCTCAAGGAGAAGTTCAAGCAGGAGTATGTGGTCACCATCCTCGAAGGCACACGCACCGACGAGGTGGTCAGCTACCAGCACGACCAGCTCGAATGCTTCGGCTCGGGCAACGACGAGACTCCCGACATCTGGAATGCCGTCATCCGGCAGGCGCTCGTTGACAAGTACCTCTGCAAGGACATCGAGACCTACGGTCTGCTCAAGGTCACTGCCGCAGGCAAGCGCTTCCTCAACAGCCCCAAGCCCTTCACCATCGTTGTGGAACTCGACGACGACGAGATGGAGGAAGAGGAGGTGAAGGGTGCCGGCGCAAGCGCTGCCGCCGACGAGGAGCTTTACAACATGCTCAAGGACCTCCGCAAGAAGGTGGCCAAGAAGCTCGAGCTGCCGCCCTACGTCATCTTCCAGGATCCTTCGCTCGAAGCCATGGCCACCACCTACCCCATCACCATCGAGGAACTGCAGAACATCCCCGGTGTCGGTGTCGGCAAGGCCAAGCGCTACGGCGAGGAGTTCTGTGCCCTCATCAAGCGCCATTGCGACGAGAACGAGATTGTCCGTCCTGAGGACCTGCGTGTGCGTACCATTGCCAACAAGAGCAAGAAGAAGCTCGACATCATCAAGGCCATCGACCGCAAGATTGCCCTCGACGAACTCGCCCAGGGCCAGCACCTCGACTTCAAGGAGCTGCTCGACGACCTCGAGGCCATCATCGCCAGCGGTACCCACATCAACATCGACTACTTCCTCGAGGACATCATGGACAAGGAGGACATCGACGAGCTCTACCAGTACTTCAAGGAGTCGCCCAAGGACGACCTCGAAGCCGCCGTCCAGGAATGGGGCTCCGTCTATACCGAAGAGGAGATCCGCCTCGTCCGCATCAAGTTCATTGCCGAAATGGCAAATTAATCTATCAGGATTCTTAGGGATTCTTAGGGATTTTAAGGGATTCTAAGGGACGAATGTCTCTTGGGTCCCTTTCTCTTTAGGCGCTTCTCTCGGACGTGACCGAACGGGAACAAAGTATCGTCCCTAAATATCCCTAAATATCCCTTAACATCCCCAATCATCCCTTCATATCCCTAACCCCAAAAAGGCCCGCAACCAAAGTTGCGAGCCTTTTTTCTCAGAACGGCAGGTCATCCGTATTACTGGGCTGCTGGGCAGGCTGATCGACAGGATACTGCGGCACGGCAGGCTGCGGGGCCTGATAGGCAGGCTGGAAGGGTTGGGCAGCAGGTTCGAAGCCGGTGGGCTGCGGGGCCTGGTCGGTCACCTTCTCGGCCTTGTAGCCACGAATCTCGGTGGACCAGCGCTCCACGCCGTCGCGGCCCGTGAAGCTGCGGCTCTCGATGTCGAAGCTGAGGATGATGTCATCGCCCACCTGCAGCGGATACTGATCGACGTTATTGTTGAAGAAGTTGAAAAGCACCTTCCGGGGGTACTGGTCCTTCGTCTCGAGCAGGTACTCCTGCTTCTTCCAGTTGTTACCTGCCTTGCTGACGCCCTGGGCCAGTGGCATGACTTGAATAATTCGTCCTTGGATTTCCATATATATATTTATTTAAAATGTAGATAGACATTTTCGGGCATTTTTTGTCAAAAATTGCGATGCAAATATACTCATTTTTCCACGAACAAGCAAGAATTTTATAAAAAAACTCAAAGAACAGACGATTTTTTTCAAAATTGTTCCCAAATGTCAGGAATTATAACTATCTTTGCGCGCAAAATTATATAGAATGACAGACAAACTAATAGAAGTAATCATCGAAGGTCTTCAGGATAGCAAGGCCCGTGATCTCCAGCTCATCGACATGCGCGACATCGAGGAAGCCGCCTTCCAGTACTTCGTCGTATGCGAAGGCACCTCCTCCACCCACGTTCTGAGCATCGCCACCCGGCTGGTCGATTACGTTCAGAAGAACTACGGTCAGCATCGGCAGGGTATCGTCGGACTGCAGAACCGCCAGTGGGTAGCCATCGACTACGGCTATGCCCTGGTCCACATCTTCCAGCGCGAGACTCGCGAATTCTATCGCCTCGAAAGCCTCTGGGAGGATGCCAGGATCACCCCAATCCCCGACCTCGACTAAGGAATCCCTCATTGTTTTTATTTTTGTTACAAGCAAACTAATTGTTATTTGTTAATTGTTAATTGTTAATTGAAAACCGTGGCATACGAAAAAGACATAAACAAGAAACCCGCTCCCAAGACCGAGAAGCCCGGCCCCCAGCCACCACGCGCTGGTGGTAGCCGGCGCATGGGCGGAGGTTTCAATTTCTATTGGATCTACCTCATCATCATCTGCATCCTCTTTGGCGTCTATTTCTTCGGAGGTAGCGAAACGTCGCGCGAGGTAGGTTATTCCGACTTCAGCCGCATGGCGCAGGAGGGCGACTTCAGCTCGATGGTGGTCAACACCAAGACCGGCATCTGCGTCGCCCGGCTCGAAAAGGGCCCCGAGGACGAGAGCCTCAAGGGCATCAAGCAGGCCTTCGAGGAGGCAAAGGCCGAGAACCGCGAATTCTCCATCGAGACCAACATACCGTCGGCCGACAAGTTTGCCGAAGACGTCGAGAAGTGGGGCCAGGCCGAGAACAGCCAGTTCAAGGCCGATGTGCGCTACGAGAAGTCCGGAGGCGGCTGGGACATCCTCTTCAACATCCTCTCCCCCCTCATCATGATCCTCCTCTTCTGGTTCATCTTCTTCCGAGGCATGGGCAGCAAGAACGGAGGTGGCGGTGGCGGCATCGGCGGCATCTTCAACGTGGGCCGCAGCAAGGCGCAGGTCTATGAGAAGGACAACAAGATGAGCGTCACCTTCGAGGACGTTGCCGGACTCAGCGAGGCCAAGCAGGAGGTGCAGGAGATTGTCGAGTTCCTCAAGAACCCGCAGAAGTTCACCAACCTCGGCGGCAAGATACCCAAGGGCGCCCTCCTCGTCGGGCCTCCCGGCACCGGCAAGACCTTGCTCGCCAAGGCCGTGGCTGGCGAAGCCGACGTACCCTTCTTCTCCATGTCGGGTTCCGACTTTGTCGAGATGTTTGTGGGCGTAGGTGCCAGCCGTGTGCGCGATCTCTTCCGCCAGGCCAAGGAGAAGGCCCCCTGCATCATCTTCATCGACGAGATCGACGCCGTCGGACGCGCCCGTTCCTCGCGGGGCGGTGCACCCTCCAACGACGAACGCGAATCGACGCTCAACCAGCTGCTCACCGAGATGGACGGCTTCGGCACCAACTCGGGTGTCATCATCCTGGCAGCCACCAACCGTGCCGACATCCTCGACAAGGCGCTGCTCCGTGCCGGTCGCTTCGACCGTCAGATCCACGTCGATCTGCCCGAGCTGCAGGACCGCATCGAGATCTTCCAGGTTCACCTCCGTCCGCTCAAGCTGGCAGCCGACCTCGACATCAAGAAGCTCGCGCGCCAGACGCCCGGCTTCTCGGGAGCCGACATCGCCAACGTCTGCAACGAGGCAGCCCTCATCGCCGCCCGCAACAACAAGACCTTTGTCGATGCCGAGGACTTCAACGCAGCCGTCGATCGCATCATCGGCGGTCTCGAGAAGAAGTCCAAGGTCATGACGCAGGAGGAGAAACACAGCATCGCCGTCCACGAGGCAGGCCACGCCACCATCTCGTGGTTCCTCAAGTACGGCAATCCGCTCGTCAAGGTCACCATCGTGCCCCGTGGCAATGCCCTCGGTGCAGCATGGTATATGCCCGAGGAGCGTCAGATAGTCACCTACGAGGCCATGTGCGACCAGATCTGCGGACTGCTCGGCGGACGTGCTGCCGAGGAGCTCTTCATCGGAGCCATCTCCAGCGGAGCCGCCAACGACCTCGAGCGTGTCACCAAGCAGGCCTACGCCATGGTGGCCTACTACGGCATGAGCACTGCCATGCCCAATGTCTGCTACTACGACTCCACCGGCCAGGAATACAGCTTCTCCAAGCCCTTCAGCGAGGAGCGTGCCAAGGTCATCGACCAGGAGATCTCCAAGATCATCGCCGAGCAGTACCAGCGTGCCAAGGAGCTCCTCCTCCTCCATCAGGAGGGCCACAACCGCCTGGCACAGACGCTCGAGGAGCGCGAAGTCATCTTCACCGAGGATGTCGAGCACATCTTCGGCCCACGCCCCTGGACCTCCCGCACCGACGAGTTGCTCAAGGAGAGCGAGGTCACCGAGCAGAAGCCCGAAGCCTGAGAGACGTTCCGAAAGGTTTACTCCCTTTTACCCCCATCTATATGAAAGTTCCCAGTCTGATTCAACGCACCATCACGGGCCTCCTGCTGGTAGCCCTGATGATCTGGGCCATCCTCGATGGTCCCTACACCTTTGTTATCTTCTTTGCCATACTGACCTTTGGCATCCTTTGGGAGTACTTCACGCTGATCAATGTGTCGCGCGAGTGCCACATCCTCCGTCCGGTCCACAGTTTCGGCGGCATGGTGCTCTTCATCTGCGCCTTCCTGGCTGCAGCCCACATCACGCCCACGTCCATCTTCATCGTCTATCTCATCTACATGATGCTGATGTTCATCAGCCGCCTCTATACCCACCAGCTCAATCCCCTGCGCGAACTGGCATTCATCATCATGGGACAGGTCTATATCGCCGGGCCGATGTCGCTGCTGTCGTTCATCGCGTTCCACACCAAGGCGTTCCCGATGGACGACATGTGGAAGGACTACTGCCCCATCTTCATCCTCTCGCTCTTCTTCTTCATCTGGATCAACGACACGGGCGCCTATCTGACGGGCATGACGTGCTCCAAGCTGATGAAAACGCACAAGCTCTTCCCGCGCGTCTCGCCCAAGAAGACCTGGGAGGGACTGATTGGCGGCATGGTCTTCGCGATGCTGCTGGGCCTGCTGCTCTCCTACGGAGGATACATCTGGCGTCATCTCGGCATCAGCCTGCACGAAGGTGTTCGTCTCTCGCGTCTCTCCTGGATAGGCATGGCGCTCACGGTCAGCATTTTCGCCACTTTCGGCGACCTCATCGAGTCGTTCGTCAAGCGTGCGGCGGGTGTCAAGGACTCGGGGCATATCCTGCCCGGTCATGGTGGCCTGTGGGATCGCTTCGACTCCCTGCTCATGGCCGCTCCCGCTATGCTGATCTTCCTCATCATCAATGCCATCTTCTTCAAGTAAATGCCCCTCATTCGCCACTGTAGTCTTGCCCTTTTATTGATATTTATTTGGTCGGGATGTAGCCGCTCGCCTCAATATCCTGCGGTTCTCGAGACTGCGGATAGCCTGGCGTATGCCAATCCCGACAGTGCCGTGGCATTGCTTCGGAGTGTGGATGCCGAGATGCGCAAGGCGCAGCCCTCGGTGCGTCATTTCTATGACCTGATGACCCTGAAGGCGCAGGACAAGGCAGACCTGCCCCTGACTTCCGACAGCCTGATTCTCGACATCCTGCAATACTATGAGAACGGAGGTGACCCCAACAAGCTGCCCGAAGCCTATTATTATGCAGGGCGCGTCTATCGTGAGCTTGGCGATGCTCCCCAGGCCATCGATTATTTCCAGAAGGCTCAAACCTCATTGAATGAACTCAATCTTCAAAAGCTTCCCGCTGCTAATGCCAAGCGATATGAAAAACTGAAAGGAACCATCTTGGCCCAGAAAGGATATCTGCTCCGTAACCAACATTTGTACAAAGAAGCCCTTGAAAGCTTCAAACAGGCCTATACGCTCGACAGCCTCGCTTGTGATACAATGGGTATGTTTTTGGATTTACTAGATTCGGGTGGAACCTTATCGACTGCGAGAGACAATGAACAAGCAATATACTATTACGATTTGGCTGCGCAATTAGCGTCTGAATATAGTGATAATATCAATCTTGATATTCTGATTGCACTGAAGTGCCAGTGTCTCATTCGATTGAAAAAGTTTGATGCATTATCTAAGTTTCTTCAGTCTTATCATCCTATTCTTACTCGTGGTAATTTTGAAACCATCTGTACCATGTATGGAGAATACTATTGGAAGATTGGCGAAAGCGAAAAGGCGGTTCCCTATTTTAAGAAATTGTATGAAATGGGGACAATTTATGCTCGGGCGAACTCTACCCTATGGTTATCTGACTGCGAGATGAAACGAGGCAATGCCAAGGCAGCGCTTCGCTATATGGCAGAATTCTCAAATCTCGAACTTGAAGTTCGCAAGTTGCGTGATGAGGAGGTCGTTGCACTGACCAATTCGCTCTATAATTACCACCTTCGCGAACAGGAGAACTTGCGGCTTAAGTCCGCCCAGAGGATACACAAGCAGACAATTTTGTCATTATCGATGATTGCCTTCTTCTTAATTTGTACCTTAATAGCCCTTGGGCAATACATGCGAATACGTCAGCGACGCAATAATTCTCGCGAGAAGCAACTTCGTTACCTATTAGACCTCATGCAAGCTGATAAGGAAAAGCATCAACACACTATCGAGAGTGAGGCGGCCAGCCTACGAAATACGGAAATACACCAAACCATCAACAATAAATGCAACCACAATCAAGGCATGACCACAAAAGATTGGGAAGATGTTGAAAACGCTTTGCGAAGTATCGCCCCAAACTTCATACCCAATCTGAGGAGCGTCTATGATTTCTCCGAAATTGAGTGGCACGTCTCTCTTTTGATCAAATTAGGCTTCTCTGCACCAGATATTGCCATTGCCACCAACCATTCACAGCAATCGATTTATTCTATTCGACGACGACTTTACAAAAAGGTCTTCCCTCAGGGTTCCGAATTTAAGGACTGGAATGACTTTCTAAATTCCATCTGATAATCAATCATTTGTGCGATTTTCCACCTATTGTGCAAAAGTTATGCATCATTTGCATAACTTTTGCATATTTTTTTTCTTGGTATTACTCCTTTATTTCACTACTTTTGCGGCACAAATACACAACATTATTAACTAATAAAATCTTAAATATGAGACACTCGCTTCTTTTACTTCTATTGTTACTTCCATTTATTGGACTCGGTGGAGAACCTGAGATTGAGCTTTTTGAGATCTCAGTTCCAGAGCAGCACAAATCGGAGATTCCTGTTTTCCATGCTGAGGTTGATTTGAGCAAGTCTGTGTCTGTGACCGCTGACCTGCCGTCAACGTTCTGTGTGTCGATTTACGATGCGACCAACACGACTCTGCTTTACCAAGGCAGCACCTATGTCGGTTATTGTCATTTTACGAGTACCCTGCCTTCAGGCAGCTACTACATTGTAATCTCAGGCCTCGGCTATTCGTACGATGGAGAGTTCGAAATTAGTAATGACTGATGCAGAACGCTAATGAGTATGAAATCTCCTTCACTCGTGCGGACAGGAAACTTACTATGGGAAATATACTATAGAGTAGGTGTTCAAAATCTTAAAATCACGTCAGCCCTTCCATCTCTAAGTAATCTATATTATGAGTAACAATTCATTCCTTTTATCAACAGTTCTTGCCTTAGCGACACCAGCCATGGCACAGAGCTTTCTCACGACTTCAACCAACGCCCTACGTCATGGCGACATCCTCTGTCGAGTAGAGATTCCGTATGAAAGCGAAGGGGAGCGCGGCGAAGCGTCCGTCTGGACGCTTCCCGCCATTCCCGATGACAGTCCTGACTACCTCCAGGCCATCCGCTCGAACGGCGACACCACCGTCATCTACGAGCGGAACAGGATGCTGCACTATCTGATGCGTGGAGACACACTATATAATAAAGGGGAGCAGAGCCGCAGGGCTTATCGAATCCTTTCCCAAGAGCGGCCGGAGCTGGTCTATCCTTTTCAATATGGCGACAGTATTTCGGGCAGCTACGAAGGCAATTGCCAATATGAGGGCATCCGTTACACCGTCAGCGGTTCAGGCTACACGGTGGCAGACGGCATGGGAATCCTGACCGACGGGGAGGACACCCTGCGCCACGTCCTGCGCCTCCATCTGCACGATTATTTCGAAGATGACTACGGGAATGAGACGATGGAGCGATGGAGCAGTGACTGTTTCCGCTGGTACTGCATGGGCTACCGCTATCCCGTCATGGAAACCGTCATCACATGTCGTCATGACGAAGCTGAGCAAGAGCAGACCAGCAGTGTCACGTACCTCTATCTGCCCGTCATGCAGATGGAGTTGGAAGAGGATGTGGCTAACGAGGCACTACTCGCTCAACTTGAGGCAGGAGGATATGGCGGACAAGAAGGAGGTCAAGGTGGTCCTGGTAGTCTGGAATCCGTAGAAGCCACACTTTCGTCCGACGGCCAATCTCTCACTATCCACTATAGCCTTGGTTCAAATTCAGACATCACCTTCTATGCCTGCGACATCATGGGCAACATGCTCGGCTCCTCTCATTACCAGAACCGAGAAGCTGGCGAATGGCAGGAATGTCTGACACTCAGCCGCCGTCCCATCGGTAATGCCCTGATGCTGAGCATCCATTGTGGAGAGCAATGGGTATCGATGAAGGTCTGCCAATAGAGTTTATCTACTTTTTTCGATCAAAATAGTGCACAAATAAACAATTACCCGAACTAAACTCAATGAAAAACAAAGAAAAAACGGCATTTTTGAATGTCGAATCAAAAAAAACAATATATTTGCAGCGCAGCAACAGACGGGTTGAACCAACCCGCGCCAGCGATATCCATCATTTGGGTCATACCTTTGCGGCATGGCATAGCGAAGCTGTAAATAGACCCAAAAAAATCGAGTATAAAGACCAATCGAACTTCAAGTCAATTGTCTCTCGCATAGTATTGGCTGCATTATTTGCTACAACTCAACTCGTTTTTCCTCAATATACTTCAGCTCAAGGCTTAGGTGTAGAAGGTTACAAATCACTGATTCCACAGGCACCAGATGCGCAGGCTTTAGCGCGTGCTATCGATGTGCCAGTGAATGCCTACACTGGAATACCCCAGATATCCATTCCTCTATATGAAATCAATGTGGGAAAATTAATCATTCCCATAACATTAAATTATCACGCAGGCGGTATACTGGCCAGTCAGGAAGCAACCGAGGTCGGTCTTGGATGGTCTCTTTCGGCAGGAGGTTCTATTACAAGAACCATCAAGTGTATTGATGACTTCAATTCCAGTATGGGCTATTTCAGCTATCAGACTGATTGGAATGAAGACCCCCAGTCGCTAGGCTACTACTTCGACATATGGACAAGGCAATTTGTCAAGGACATGGAGCCCGACATCTTCTTCTACTCTACCCCGACCGAGAGCGGCAAGTTTTTCTTCGACCACAGCAGGAACGCACACTTTGTGAACGTGGAGAACAATTGTCGTCTGGAAGAGCGCGCCTTGACCAACACCCTTGAAATAACAGATTCAAAGGGCAATAGGTATCTGTATGAGGACATTGAGGAGACTCAGCCATACTCTAGTGCGAGCACATGTCTGGTCAATACGACATCAGGAGGGTACGATGCGATCTTTGACGGGTACAACTTTCCCGGTTTCCAAGCTTCAGAACGTTTCAAATCAGCATGGAAACTGAGTAGAATCATCACACTATCTGGAGACTCCGTGACCTTCACATACGAACAGGTCAAATACCAGCTCCCCGTCCAAGAGACGGCTGTTAAGCGCAGTCTCTTTGCGGGAGGAGGTTCTTTGGAAGGCATGTCTCAAGCCGCCAGTTCCATAAAGCCCGGCCTAAGCTATTCCCAACAAAAATGTTGGGTGAATGGCAAAAGACTAACAGAGATACGATGGCGTGGTGGTGTAGTCTGTTTTGAGGTTGAGGATCGAGAAGATCTGCTGCCGTTGATTACAACAGACCCCAAACCCAAGGCTGTCAAGGTCATCAAAGTAATAGACACAACTGGTAGCATTGTTAAGAAATGGCTCCTTAATTACAGTTACTTTAATCCTTTCGAAAATGGTGCGAACAAACACTTGTTCAAGCGTCTCAAATTAAATTCCGTTAAAGAAATTTTCCCAACAGATAGCATCGGCTACAGCTTCAGCTATGATGAAACCCGTCCTTTGCCAGCCAAAAACACCAAAAATACAGACTATTGGGGCTATTTCAATGGAAGTAACCAAGGCGGAAACTACGTATGTCCTGCAGTAATGAACGGCACCCTATATTCAGGTGGTGACAAAGAACCCAATCTCGACTATATGAGACTAGGCACATTGGAGTCAATGACATGCCCAACTGGAGGAACTACCATGTTTTCATACGAGAGCAATAACGTGGCGAACTCTGATTATACGGAACTCGGACAAAGACGTTATTCTGTGACAGCATCACGCAGTTCTGATTCCATTTATGCAGGTGTCTCCCCAGTCAATGTAGATACCTTTACCATCGAATTCCGGCAATTCGTAAGGGTATCTGCCGAAGCCTTCAACTATGATGATATCAACACCCAAACAAACTATTCGTTCGTCAGTCATACAACCCCATCGTTTCAGTTCTTTTCCTTAGATGAATCAGGCAGCAGTCATAGACTGCTCAGTTTCGACATGCCCGACACCTGGGATGACAGTCAGGATTTTTACATTGACTCTACATTACAGCTTGATGCTGGAAGGTATATCATACGTGTTGAATGCATTGTAGAAGGATTTGTTACGGACATGAATATGGACTGCAAAGAGTTTATATCCCATCCAGGGGAAGATAGATTGGTGGGAGGTCTTCGCATTGGACGAATCGATGGAGAGAAGGATATCAATTATGAGTATTCGGGGGGCATATTATTCAAGGATCCTGTCCTGTTCCAGATAGAGAGGGCTTGTTATTTAGACTCATATTCTCCAAGCTGGGTTGATTATTTTAGTCAGCTTTCTGAGTCAGTGGCTTCGTTATCCTCAATCGCAAGCGGGCAGATAATGGGCTATTCTGAGGTGTTTGAGAATTATGAAGATGACTCATATAACCATTATCAGTATCACAATGAACAAGAAAACTATCTAGCCGAAAACTATCCGATGGCCGGCACACAGACAGACTGGCTGAACGGTTCAATTTTAGAGTTGGATGTATATGATTCGCATAACAACCTGTGTGAGACCACCACTTACGACTATTCTGACACATATACAGGCCAAGTCATCAGCGGATTTGTGTTCGATGGAAACTCCTTGGTTCCATACGAGAATGATGTCTTTTGCGCATTACCGACCCGCACGTTGACAGAAACACACCTTTCCAACGGCATAAGGACAACTATAAGACAAAAAGCATACAATACACATTACCATTGTTCATCTGAGGCTGTCTCCGTTGGCAGCGACAGCCTCATGACCCGCTATTTCTATCCCTACAACCTGACCGACTCCGTCTCCCAGCAGATGGTGGCAGCCAATATCATCGGGAGTCCCGTGGCGCAGCTGAAATCCAGGAACGGTACAGTCTTTGACGGCACATGGACCAGATACGGGCGTTTCGGCAGCAGGATTTTGCCCTCTCAACAGTTGCGGTTGAACACCGACCAGACTTCCACAAACCTGACTTCGTGCCTTTTTGACACGATAATGGAGTACAAGAATTACGACAAGTACGGTAATCCAAGGGAAATGAGATATAGGAATAGGCCTGTCACCTGTCTATGGAGTTACCGAGGTCAGTACCCTATCATTGAAGTCATGGGGACTACCTTCAACACCGTTGAGAGTGTACTGTCCTCCAATACAGTATCTTCGCTCCTTGATGCGACCAATATCACATCAACGCAATTGAGCAGCCTGCACGGTACGCTTCAAAATGCGTTTAGCGACTTTTCTGTCACTTCATGCCGTTATCTTCCGCTGGTTGGACCTATCGAAATCTATAATCCTGACGGGACATCAGCCACATACGGATATGATGCAGCCGGACGGCTTGTCAACAAAAGAATGAACGGGACCGAGCTGCTTCAACGCTATTCCTACCACTACGGGGCAGACAACTACAGGACAACTGCGAGCATGTTGGACAGCAACGCAACCGACTCGCTTCTCACGGTCCAGTATTACGATCAATGGGGGCGACCCTCTCTGCTTGCAAGCCAGGACAGGAGGAGTGACAGGAAGTTCACCTACAGCCTCCAGACCTACGATTTCCTTGGCAGACCTTCACGTGCATGGAATGCCGTACCCACAAGCGACAGTTCTCCCAATTCCATGACGACAGCTGAGTTCGCCTCTGGATCAGCTGCTGCCTACAGCGATACGCTGGCATTCTCCGAGACAACCTACGATGCGCTTGGCAACGTCATCCGTGTGACGATACCCGGCGAGACATGGAAGCCTGAGGGCAGGCAGAACACCTTCCAGTATTTGACTAACGCGTCAAACGAGGTGAAACGCTACAGCATCACCTCGTCGGGCGGGCTTGGCGGAGGCAACACCTGTTATCCATCCGGGACCCTGCTATGCACCAGACATAGGGACCCCGACGGCAAGACTGTAAAGACATATCAAGACATTTTCGGCAACACGATCCTCGAACGCAGGTCTGACACGCTCGACACCTACTATGTCTATGATGCACTGAACCGTCTCCGAATGGTGCTTTCTCCAAAGTGTCAGGCCAGTACAGACGATATGCAGGCCTGCCGTTATGAATACCGCTACAACGGCAAGGGGCAAGTCATCTGGAAGCGTCTGCCAGGCTGTGACCCCATAGAGTATTGGTACAACAGGTATGACCAGCTTGTCTGTATGCGGGATGGAATACTGCGCAATGACAGCCGCTACCGTTTCTTCCTCTACGACAGGCAGGGCCGCCTATGCATCCAGGGCATCACACCACAATGCTATCAGCAGTTACAATTCACTTGCATCTCGCAGACGCTGCAGGGGCTTCCTTTCAAGGACACCGGTTATATCTATCAGGGCAATCCTGCTGAGCTGAATCAGAGCAATTGCACGCTGGAGCGGGTCAACTACTATGACAGCTTCAACTATCTTGGCATCACCCAGCCCGTAGGCGGAGTGGCGCAGTATGCCGATTCGCTCAGTATCGGCAGCAGCAGAGCCCGCCTCACGGGTATCCGGCAATACGCCTCCGATGGAGAGGCGATGCTGAGAACATTCGCCTACGATGACAGGGGGCGTGTCCGCAGAACGGGGGAATTCGGCCTTAACGGCATCCTGACGATGACCGACTATCACCGCAATTTCTTCGACGGCATCGACAGCATCCGCACAAGGCTCCTTGCCTGCACGTCCAACACACCGGCTTGGACAGGCAGTATCCTGCAGGCCAACACCTACTATCCGCAAACCATCCTTCCCCATGCCACCACCATCACCATTACCAACGGAAGTGGCAGCTCAAGCACAGATAGTATTATGAACCTGCAATATGATGAACTGGGGAACATAACCAACAACGACCGCAGCGGAACATCTGCCCACATGACCTATACATACGACCTGCTGCACGGGTGGGTGAAGGAGATCGCCTCTGCGGGAGGCTTCCAGCAGAAGCTCTACCGCGAGGACAACCCAGGTAATCAGCTCTACAACGGCTCGATCTCTGCAATGACGTGGAAAGTGCCAGGCAATACACTCTTGCGTCGCTATGACTACACCTACGACGGATTGAATCGTCTGACTGAGGGAGCATATTCCCACATAACTAATTTCATTCCGGGGCCATTCAATTCTTCTGGTGAAGATCCTCTCGTCGTAGGAGAATCAGTGGACGAGAGCACGCCTCTCGAATTGATTCCCGTCACAGACGGCATTGGCGGCGGGTTGGTTAACCCCTTACCCATTTTTGGAGCTGACCTCTACACCGAGCGGATAAGGTATGACAAGAACAGCAACATCACCAGCATAGAGCGTTACGGAATGAATAACCAGCACAATTATGGCATGATCGACAGCCTCGTCATCACCCGCAACGGCAATCAGCTGAAGACGATTGAAGATCATGCAGAAAAGACATTGACATACACAGGGGCATCGGACTTCTATGACGGCTGTACCTACAACAACGAGTACAGCTACAATGCCAATGGTGCACTCGACTACGACATCAATCGCGACATTGATCTGATTCAGTATGATTACCTCGGCAACACGAGATGCATCTATTACTTCAGTCATGACCAGATCGAATACATCTATGCGGCTGACGGCACGAAGCTAAGGACAATTCACCGACCAGCAAGCTCAATAGCTTTGACTGATTCCATTGACTATATCGGCAATCTTATCTTAAAGAACGGCATGCCCACAATGTACCTGTTCGATGGAGGATATGCCACGTTTAATCCGAATGGAGCGGTGAATGGATGGCACTACTATATCCAAGATTACATGGGCAACAATCGTCTGGTCGTGAAAAAGACCGGCACAGTAGAGCAGGTGACGCATTACTATCCCTACGGTGGTGTTATTGGAGACATCAGCACGAATGAAAATGTGCAGAAGTACAAATTCGAGGGCAAGGAGCTTGATTGCACTTTCGGACTGGACTATTATGACATCCATGCGCGCCAGTACTTCGCCATGATGCCATCGTGGGATAGGATTGACCCATTGGCAGAGAAGTATTATGGAATCAGTCCTTACGTTTATTGTGGGGGAGATCCAGTGAATAGAATGGATTTGAATGGAGATACTATTATAATTGTTGGAAATATTTATGATGTTATAATGGCCATAACAAATGGAATACCAGATAATACGAATTTGTCGTTGAGGCTAACAAATGGAATCATTGATCCTTCATCTATTCCAGATAGTGATGACCCATTCTTGCAAGACCTCAAAACGGTGTCAAGTGCAAAGGAAATGGTTGAATTAGGCATCTCTCATAACTACGAATATGAAGATGACTATGGACACATTAAATCTTATGACTTTGCAAATGAAAGAATACCTGTAAACTGTTTTGATGACGCAGATATGATAGAAAGTAATAATCGAATGGGCTTACCATCTGGTAGATCCGTTTCTGGCGAAACTGGCAGATCTTTATTTCCAAACTCAGAGACGGGAAAGAAGTCTCCGAATGGGAAACTTCGTATTGTTATAAATGCGTATGGTACGCTTAACCATCGCACTATTGGAATAGGGCATGAATTAATTCATATAGTATGTTATCTACAAGGTAAACCATACCTTCATACTTCTGGATTATTTCAAGATTATTTGGAAAAGCGAATGAACCCACTATTAAATCGTTTGGGATATGACTATTGACGTTATTCTATCATTATTTCTTTATGCTGCAAACCTTCCATGCTCCGAAGGAGATAAAACTATTATTCTGCAGACCAATACTGATATGAAAATATTTGTTCCACTTGAAGGTGATAGCATGTATCCAAACTTGCAGAGCATAGATAAAAGCGGTATGTCTGATTCGTTACTTTACTTACATAATCGAGAAGTCGATGAGCATTTTTATGCCAATTACAAACAAAATCTTATTGAAAAGATAGTGTCATCGTTTGATTGGTTTCATATCCGTATAATTTATTGGATAATAATAGACAGGAAAAACAAACAAATTAGCTATATACTTCAACTTCCTCCGCTTTATGATAATTCAAAAGAATCCGCAATAATAGAAGAGGTGTTAAAAGAAAGTATAGAGAGTAACCGTAACGCTATTTTAGAAAAAGTTCCACCAAACGGAAGGTACTATTACTTTGTGAACAATATCATATTCCACTAATTTTTCTTTCGATGGAATACAATCTCAAATAGAAAGAGAATGCCTTACTATCGAGAGATTTCCGTTATTTACAGCGCATCTCTATTCTTTCAAGTGTCAATATCACAGGTCGATATTTCGAGAAAAACAATTACGACAAGAACTGCAACATAACCGGTATTGAACGATATGGCATGAACAATCAAAAACATTATGGTCTGATTGACAGCCTCGTCATCACCCGCAATGGCAACCAGCTGAAGACGATCGAGGACCACGCCGTGAAGCAATTGACCTATACGGGGGCCTCGGACTTCTTCGATGGCTATTCATCGAACAGCGAATACAGTTACAATGCGAACGGGGCCCTTTCGATGGATCGCAATCGTTATATCAACCAAATCAATTATGATTATCTCGGTAATATGCGAAATGTCATCTTCGGCAACCATAATCTTATAGAATACATTTACGCTGCCGATGGCACAAAACTGCGTGCCATTCATCGCAGCTTGGGCGGTTCCAATTCATATATCGATTCCATAGATTATGTTGGAAATCTAATCATCAAGAATGGTCAACCCTCAATGTATCTGTTCGATGGTGGCTACGCGTCATTCAATACGAATGGCGCAGTCGATGGCTGGCACTATTACGTTCAAGACTGTATGGGGAATAACCGTATGGTCGTGAACAGCAATGGCACAGTTGAGCAGGTAACTCACTATTACCCATTCGGAGGGGTTATTGGGGACATCAGCACAAACGAAAACTTGCAGAAGTACAAGTTCGAAGGTAAGGAATTGGACCGCACCTTCGGACTGGACAACTATGACATCCATGCGCGCCAGTACTTCGCCATGGCTCCGATGTGGGACAGGATTGACCCGTTGGCAGAAGACACCCCGCAATTCAGCCCCTACAGCTATTGTATGGGAAATCCGGTGAATCTTGGTGATTATAATGGAGAGAGTACAAGAGTCGTTAAAATCGATAGTACCCATTACCAAGTGGTAGGGGGAGATATTAATGATGGAGATAATAATATCTATGTATGTATTGATACTGGAAAAGAAGGCGAAGACCGTTATGAAAACACATGGTTTTCAATTGGCATAACGCCAACTATGACCTCGTTTTATAATTCTGATAGTAACCAGTGGAAGGGCAAAATTGATGTTAACGATAACAGTGGTTATAATTATATTAAGAAATTAGAGTCGGATGAGCCATCCCTTCTTTCCTATTGTATAAAAGCGCAAACGGGAGAATTATACGATTTTAAGGAGACTAATGGTGAAGAGGGGAAGAGTAGAGAAGATCATTATCGAGGGATGCCGTTTGGTACAACAACAGATGGGACAACCGTTTATAGTTCCGCTCGTGATATTGGTAATATTACGATAGGATATATTTGTGGGGCCAAAGGTGAACCATGGTCAGTCGTACGTATTATGTTTGACAGATATCAAGGTGAATCTGAGGGTATTTCATCTCAAAATGCGCAGAGATTAGGTTGGTCAATTGGAATAAAAAATTTTTTACATCGTTGAACTATGAAACAAGGAACTCGATCATGTCTTGGATGCTTAGGTGTCTTTGTAGCCCTGATTGTAATTGGGGATTTAATATTGTCAATTATTTTCAATCGTAATGAAGACTATACATTTCAAATAGGGAAACCCGATGAATTTTATGTCCGAATAAAAACAAAAAGATGGGATTCTGTGGCTGACATTTTTTGGGGTAAATCATTGGATGATATACGAAATAAAACAAATCATATAATGGTTAGGAAAGCCTATTGTTTCTATTTTGAAAATAGTTGTTTGTCTGACACCATTTACATTGATGAGGTTTATTGTGAAAATACGGAAATTTGTAGAAGTACAAACTATATTTTTTCTTTTCGTAAGGTACCTGATTATGACCGAGAATACAAGGATACTACTTATTATTATTGTTGTTATAATTTCGGTTATAAAAGTATTGGACTTTGGCGAGGAGGGATACCCAATTGTTATGAAGGACGTTCATATTTTCCTCTTGATATAGATTGGAAATAAGCTAAATAAAACATTCAATTAGGAAAAAGTCATAAGCCCCTTCATTCTCAGAAACTGGATTCGTTAAACAAATTACGAAACCTAACACAATAATATGAGGGGATCTTACGTTAAATCTATAGAAAGAATAAACGACTTCGCCTCGACCCTGTGCCCATCCCAAATTGTGGTTCACGAACCGCACGCGTCGGGTAGGCCAGTTGGCGAAGCCGTGCCCAATGATCGGTTGTTCCATTTCATTCCACGCGAGCAAGCTCGGAGCGATGGAGGATATGTGTCATTCAGCAATGACACCATCGACGGATGGCATTACTACATTCAGGACTATATGGGCAATAACCGCATGGTCGTGAACAGTGATGGAACGATCGAGCAGGTTACCCATTACTATCCGTATGGTGGAGTGATTGGCGATATCAGCACGAATGAAAACGTGCAGAAGTACAAGTTTGAGGGTAAGGAATTGGACCGCACCTTCGGACTAGACAATTATGATATTCATGCGCGCCAGTACTTCGCCATGATGCCATCGTGGGATAGGATTGATCCGTTGGCAGAGAAGTATTATGGTATCAGTCCATACGCTTATTGTGGGGGAGACCCTGTGAATTTGGGAGACTATGATGGGAAGCAATTTATTACTTTCCTGGGGACGAGCAACCCTATTATGCTCGGTACAAGTGAAGTGATTGTTTCTGGAAGAACACCCATTCTTGGAACTGCTGATAAAGTATCAACATTAGGTAGGTCTGCAAGTGAATCTCAGAATTCTATATTATTGCATCCCGAACAGAATCATCATATTATTCCAAGACAAGCAGCTAAATTAAAGCAAACCAAAGTAGCTCGAAAAGAAGGTTTCAAGGTGGATGGAAGAGAAAACAAAATAAGTGTATCTCGTTTTTCTCGACAAGATGGCAAAGGTCAGCATGGCAATCTTCCAAATTACAATAAACAGATTCTGGATGAACTAAGAAATATGACTGAGGAAAAAGGTGGCCCTTCTTTAGCAGAACAGTTTCGTAATTTAGTAGAAAAGATTCGACATATTATAATGGAAAACCCCAAAACAAAAATCAACGATATTGAATTAAAATCAACAAATTCAACAACAATTAAAAAATGAAATATTTTACTGTCGATTATAGTTTAGAAACAAAGATAGTTGGTACGCAATATCCGCAAGTATGGGATTTCATCAAAGGATATAAGCCAGAATTAGAAAATAATGGCATTTTTTCACTTTATCAAGATGGATTCCCTATGAACAACCCGGATCTTTCTGGACTTAAGTTGTCAAATGGTTCTAAATATACTGATTTCATGAGCAATGGTTTTGCAGACGATCTTTTTATTCTCAGTGAAGGAGCTAAGTCTCTTCTTGAAACTATGAACATGGAAGAGCATCGTTTTTATCAAGCTAATATTATTAGTTTGCGAAGAAAAACAGAGAAGGCTTATTATTTTATGAAACTATTATCTGAGACTTTTGAGTATGTTGATTTTAATCGTTCATCATTCATCATAAAGAATCAATATGTCGGTGACATAAGAGATACTATTAAAGTGAATTCTTTCCAAGACTTTATGGTCAAAGACAGAGAGATTAGGAATCACTCCAAATGGGAATACTGTCTTCAATCAACATCCATAAAGATGCTGCCTGCTTTTTTTGAACTTAGACTTGACTTGTTTAAGATTTCCCATCCTATCCGATGGTATGTAAGTGCAAATCTCTTTGAGTTGATACACAAATACAAGCTTACGGGGTGGGAGTTTAAAGAAGTGGATTTATGATTGTGTCTTACCCTAATATATCTTGCTCATTTCCTACCACTAAGCGTTACAATACTTAATCTTTATTCGCTTTAACTATTTAACAGAAGGAGCAGAATCGTGTGGTGCTTCGCGTTCTAGGGAGATTGGCATAACTGGTACTTTTTGGCTCAAGCTAGGACTCCTTACCCTAAAATAACTTGACCATTTCTTGCATCGAATCAAAGAAGAATCAATCCTTATCTCGTTCTATCCGCTGAAACTAAAGGCGCGGCATCGTTTGGTGCTGCGCCTTTAGTTTGATTATGAAAAGCCAACATGACAATTACATAGTCAACGGCACTTAAACCGACAAGATTATCAAAATTTTTAGTACATAATTCGTCAAATGCCCACAAATAATCCTATCTTTGCAATCAGTAATTTAACCGCCATTAAATTAACGAATGTTTCATTATGAAATTCTATGACAGACAGTCCGAGCTCGACATCCTACGTCGCAATTGGGCAAACACCACTAACCGCAGCATGATGACTGTCCTGATAGGTCGCAGACGCGTAGGAAAAACCTCATTGCTAACAAGAGGTGGTAACAATGATCAGCCACTCCTTTATATGTATGTCTCAAAAGACAATGAGCGTGTACTCACTCGCAAATTTCAGGCAGCAGCCGAACAATCATTGGGACTACACCTATTCGGACAAACTGAGACTTTTGGGCAACTATTCGAAGAACTCATGCATTTTGGCCAGACCAATCATTTCACCTTAGTGCTTGACGAGTTCCAGAACTTCCTTAGAGTGAATCCCGCAATTCCCAGCCACATCCAAGACATTTGGGACAGATATCATGAGCGTGCACATATTCATCTCATTGCTTGTGGAAGCATATACAGTATGATGCATCGATTGTTTGATAACGATGACGAGCCCCTCTATGGCAGGCAAGATTGTCGAATGAATCTGCAACCCTTTAAGATTAGTATATTAAAGGAAATACTCCATGATCATAATCCATCATATTCTCCTGAAGACCTACTATGTCTATATGCGCTAACTGGAGGCGTTGCAAAATATGTGGCATGGCTCATGGATGCAGGAGCAACAACCAAGGGGCAGATGCTTCAATGGGTCACACAAAAGGGATCTCCCTATTTGTCTGAAGGAACGGAACTGATCATGTCAGAATTTGGCAAAGACTACGCCAACTATCTGAGCATCCTTCAGATGATAGCCCGAGGCATGACTACACAAAGTGAAATCGACAGCGTGATTGGTAAAAATACAGGATCTTACCTCAACAACCTGGAGGAAGACTACAACTACATACATCGCCGATTGCCCATCTTCAGCAAGCCCGGTAGCCGAAACCAGCGCTGGGAGATTGAAGATTGTTTCCTTCGTTTTTGGTTCCGTTTCATTGTAAGTCATCAGTCGCTCGTTGAGATGGAACGCAATGATTTGCTTCTTGAAATTATCGAACAAGGATACACGCAGTATAGTGGCATAGTACTCGAGCAGTATTTCCGTCAAAAATGGATGGAAGAACAGCGCGTCACCCAAATTGGCAACTATTGGGATCGCAAGGGAGAAAACGAGATAGACTTGATCGCAATCAACGACTTGGACAAAACCGCCGTATTGGCAGAAGTCAAACGGCAGTCCCGGAAATTCGACTCCAAGCTCTTAGAGAGAAAAGCTCAAAACCTGCATCAAGAACTCGGAGGCTACACCATCCAACTACTCGGTCTCTTGATGGATGATATGTGAAAAGAGTCTTGCCCTGAAAATACTTGACCGATTTCTGCATCGAAGTAATAAAATAGTCTGTCCTTTCTCGCTCTATCCGCTGAAACCGAAGGCGCGGCATCGTTTGGTGCCGCGCCTTTCGATAAATGGAAACGGCCCAAAGAAAGCATATAGGAGCGAGAAGACATCAAGTGTCCACAAGTAGTGCAATCTTGCGGCAAGATGGTACTATCTGTACGCAAGTAGTGCAATATTGCGATGGGGATTGTATTAAGTGTCCACAGGCAGTACAATATTGCCACGAGATTGTACTAAGTGTCCACAAGTAGTGCAATCTTACGACGAGGATTGTACTAAGTGTCCACAAGAAGTGCAATATTGCGACGAGATTGTATCAAGTGTACACAGGCAGTACATTATTGCGGGAGTCGTTGTACTATCTGTGCGCAAGTAGTGCAATCCTGCAGCAAGATGGCATTATCTGTCCGCAAGTAGTACCACCGTATAAATATTTGGCTTTAGTCTGCCGATAGAGACTCTTTCTTGGAAGAAAATGCATCGAAACTATCGTTGCATGTCCGCTCGCGTACGTTAGGGGACATGCCGCGTTGGTCGCATGTCCGCTCGCGTTCGTTGGAGGACATGCCGCGATGGTCGCATGTCCGCTCGCGTACGTTGGGGGACATGCCGTGATGATCGCATGTCCGCTCGCGTTCGTTGGGGGACATGCCGCGATGATTGCATGTCCGCTCGCGTTCGTTGGGGGACATGCCGCGGTCGTCGCATGTCCGCAACGGTACAATAGGGGACATGCCGCGATGGTCGCATATCCTCTCGCGTACGTTGAAGGACATGCAGCGATGATTGCATGTCCGCTCGCGTCCGTTGAAGGACATGCTGCGACGGTCGCATGTCCGCTCGCGTTCGTTGGAGGACATGCCACTAAAGAAGAAACGCGTGCCAATCCGCGTGGCGCGATACTTACTGCAAAGGGACAAAAATAACGGACAACCTTTCGGGGCTGTCCGTTTTCCTAAATACTTTATTGTGCACTAAAATCACTTCTTGGTGCGATTGCCATAACGGCTGAGGAACTTATCAACACGACCGGCGGTATCGACGAGCTTGTGCTTGCCAGTGTAGAATGGGTGGCTGGCCGAAGTAATTTCGAGCTTTACCAATGGATACTCAACGCCATCGATCTCGATGGTCTCTTTGGTGGCAACGGTGGAACGAGAGATGAATGTCACGTCGTTCGACATGTCCTTGAATGCTACAGGACGATAGTTTTTTGGATGCAGATCCTTCTTCATTTCTTTCAAGTTTTGTGACCGGGGGTCATGCTCGGTCTGTTAATAATCGGGCGCAAAGATAGTCAATATTTTCCATCGGACGAAATTTATCGCAGCCTAATTTTTCAGATTATGGCAAAAAACGTCGCAACGTCCCTCTTTTGTCATCTGCATCTTGCACTCCCTCTTCGTTCGAACCCAGGAAAAACATCGCAAAGACCGGATTAAACCTTTGAGGCTGAATTGCGTCTAAACCCTGTCATGAAATCAGCTTCGACACGTCGAATGTACCACACACTCGCCCTCATCTGCTTCATCCTCGTCGGATGGAGCTGTTGTCCTGCGGCCTATTCGTTCACCATCACGGGGCGCGTGGCTTCGGCTACCGACGACACGCCCCTGGCGGGCACCACCATCCGCCTGCTGACCCTCCCCGACTCGTCGTTCGTCGTGGGCACCTTCGCGGACCGCAACGGCAACTTCGCGCTCAACAGCTCCCGACTGGACGGTCTGCTCCGCGAACGCAAAGCCCACCAGCGCGTGCTCGTGCAGTTCACCTACGTGGGATTCCAGGAGACACACAAGGCCTTCACGCTGCATCATCGGCAAAAATCGTTCTCGCTGGGCGACGTCTATATGCAGGAGGAACACCGCCTGCTGGGCGAAACGGTGGTCTCGGCCACCCCTCCCCCCATGGTCATCCGCGAAGACACCATCGAATACTATGCCAGCAGCTACCAGCTGGAACCCGATGCCACCGCCGAGGACCTGCTGAAACGCCTGGCGGGCATCGAGGTGGATGCCGACGGCAGCATCACCGCCCAGGGCGAGACGGTGACGAAGGTCTATGTGGATGGCAAGGAGTTCTTCGGTTCGAACGTCCAGGCCACCACCCGCAACCTCACCGCCGACATGTTCGAATCGGTGCAGGTGGTGGACATGAAGACCGAGGAGAGCCGCCTGACGGGCATCGACAACGGCGAGCGGGAGAAGGTGATCAACCTGAAGCTCAAACCCAAGATGCGACGCGGCTACTTCGGCAACGCGGCGGGCGCCTGGGGCGACGGTTCGGGCATCGACGACCGTTTCGAGACCAAGGGCATGCTGGGCTACTTCCACGGCAACAGCCAGCATGCACTGGTCGCCAACGCCAACAACACCAACAACACGGGCTTCGGCGACATGGGCGAAAAGGTGATGCGCAACTCGTCGATGCGCGGCAACCGCAACAGCGGACGGCGCGGCGACGGCCTGAACACCTCGTGGAGCGTCGGCCTCAACCTCAACTACGACAAGGGCAACCGCCTGCGCGACGAGAACACCCCCTTCGCCGTGGGCGGCGACGTGCTCTACGGCGGCGAGAAGCAGAGCGAAGAGTCCAAATCGCACCGCATCAACTACCTCGCCTCGGGGAACACGGGCACCGACACCGAACAGACAGGCGACAACAGGGGGCAGAACGTCCAGCTCGACTTCAAGTTCGAACGGACCTGGGGCAAGCCCGCCGAGGGCGAACACCGCCTGCAGTTCAGCCCCGAGATTGCCTACAACCGAACGGAGACCGACGAGCATTCGAACAGCCGCAACTACCACCTCGACCCCAATGCCGAGGACGAGATCACGGCCCCTCCCTCGACCTACATCAGCCAGACGCAGCGAGCAGGCAACATGAAGCAGCAGGGCGCCACCTACGAACTGGGCCTCACCTACTCCTACACGAAGAAGACCGGGCGCGGCAGGCGCCGAAGCAGCATCCGCCTCAGCCTGAACGGCCGGCACAACGACGGCGACCACTACACCCAGTCGTTCACCAGCTACGACAGCCTCCTCGTCGGCGACCTGAGCCTGCGCAACGACACGGCCATCAACCAATGGCAGGAGGAACGCTCGAACTCCCGAAGCTACCGCGTGCGGCTCACCCACGTGGAACCCATCACCGAACACCAGTTCGTCGAACTGGCTGCCACGGGCAACTTCACCCGCAACACGCAACGCCAGCTCTACCACTTCTGGGACTACGACCTCGGACAATACACCGATTCGGTGAACGGACGTTCGAACCTCGACTACAGCTCGGACTCGCGCACCCAGCAGAACAGCTACACCCTGTCGGCCAGCTACCGGCACGTCACGGAGCGCAGCAACACGTCGGTCGGCATGGACTTCCTGCCCAACACGCAGGACTACACCGACCACTACGACCACTCGCGCGACTACAGCCGCTTCTACATGAACTATGCGCCCCGCGTGGAATACCGCTACAACTGGAGCCGGCGCAAGAACCTGCGCATCACGCTGAACGGCCGCACCACCCAACCCTCGATCAACCAGCTGCAGGCCCGCAAGAACCAGACTTCGGCCACACACGTCACCCTGGGCAATCGGAACCTGGAGCCTGCCTATCAGACCAACTTCCAGGCACGCTTCCGCGCCAACAAGGAGACGGGACAGACGCTGGAGGCTTCGGTCAGCGCCTCGGCACAATTCAACACACTTGCCACCAAACGCTGGTACAGCGCCGACCTCCGCATGGACACCACGATGACGGTGAACCTCGACGGACTGGGGGCCTGGAACGTGCAGGGCGACTTCCGGGGCTCCTTCCCCTTTGCCGACAACCACTGGTACGTGACCACACAGACCATGCTCGGCTACCGCGAGAGCGTGGGTTATGCAAACCTCCGTAGCACCGACACGCAGGTGAACCATATACACAACCTGACGGCCAGCGAACAAGCGGGCATCGCCTACCGCAACGACTGGCTCAATGTGGAGCTGCACGGCAACTACAGCCTGTCGCACAGCGAGGCCACCGTGGTCACTTCGGGAGGACTGGGCACCACCCACCACTTCGGGCTTCGAAGCACTATCTCGGCCCGTCTGCCCTGGAACCTCAGCTGCTCGACGAGCATCGGCTACACGGGGCGTCGCGGCTACTCGGCGGGTCTCACGCGCAACCAGACCCTCTGGTATGCCCAGCTCTCGCGCGCCTTCCTGAAGCGCAAGAACCTCTCGGCCTTCGTGAAGGTGTTCGACATCCTGCATCAAAAGTCGAGCATCTGGCGCAGCATCAGCGCCACGTCGATCACCGACCGCGAAAGCACCACCCTACGGCAGTATTTCCTCGTGGGCTGCAGCGTGAAGTTCAACCAGCGGGGCGGTCACGAAGGACGGGGCAAGCGCGAACGCTCGCCCCGTCGGGAATGAATCTCTTTTTGTCACGAATTAGAGAATTAAAGAATTATCTTTGAACACGAATTATCTTGAATTGACATGAATTTTGTCTGGATGTTTTTTCTTTGTCACGAATTAGAGAATTTGAGAATTATTTAAGTGGGTCGGATGATGGAGATCGTCAAATCAAAAATTCTCTAATTCGATAATTCGTGATAGAAAAGAAAAAGATTCGATAATTCGTGATAGAAAAAAGAATCGATAATTCGTGATAGAAAAGAAAAAGATTAATCTTCGAGAACCGAGACCTGCATGGTGATGTCCTCAACGGGACGATCGCCCGCCTGAGTCTGGACCAGCTGGATCTTATCGACCACATCGAGGCCCTGTTCGACTTCGCCGAAGACCGTGTAGTTGCGGTCGAGGAACGGGATGCCGCCCACCGACGTATAGATCTCGCGCTGCGCCGCGCTGTACTTGGGCTCGCCCATCTCCTTGGCCTTCGCATAGGTTTGCTTCTGCAGTTCCTCCTGCAGGGCCATCAGACCTGCATTGTCGCGGTTCTTGCGCAGCTCGATGATGCGGCTGCGATGCTCGACCACCAGGTCGTTGAAGATGTTCTGCAACTGCTGCTGCGCCATCTGTCGTTCGAGCTGGGTGAGCTTGCCGGCACTATAGACTTCGCCCGTGACGATATAGAACTGGCTACCACTGGAGCGCTTCTCGGGGTTGACCTCATCGCCCTGACGGGCTGCAGCCAATGCTCCCTTCTTGTGAATCAGGTCGTTATTGAACTCAGCCGGGATGGTATAGTCGGGTCCGCCGGAACCGAGGCGTGCGGTCGGTGAAGCGCCACGCGAATCGGGGTCGCCTCCCTGTACCATGAAGTTCTTGATGACGCGGTGGAAGAGCGTGCCATCGTAATAGCCCTCGCGGGCCAGCTTGAGGAAATTGTCACGATGGAGGGGCGTCTCGTCGTACAGGCGAACGACGATGTCGCCAAGAGGGGTTTTGATCAGGACTTTGGACATGGGGGTTAAGAGGGGTTAAGAGGGGTTAAGAGGGGTTAAGAGGGGTTAAGAGGGGTTAAGAGGAGTTAAGAGGGGTTAAGAGGAGTTAAGAAGGGTTTGAAGGGTTTGAGGGGGTTGAGGGGTTGTGCAAACCATTGCATTTGCAATAGTGAGATGACAAAAATATGTTTTTCAGCATATTTTTCATCCAATATTGAAATTTTCGACACAATAATTTGCAAAGAGCGGGAAAATCCGCTATCTTTGCACTGTGTTTTTCATGGTATTAGATTTTAAGGTTAATGCAAAAGGGTCGTTGTGAAACGCCCCTTTCGCATTTTTAAACCCTATTATTCGTATTCAAATATTCCATTCTCGGTCTTGAGCGTCACCTTCGCACCTTCCGGACGTGCTTCGACACGACCGATGATCTGTGCGTCGATGTTGAAGCTCCGGGCAATGTCGATGACCTCCTGGGCATACTGGGCGGGGAGATAGACTTCGAGGCGATGGCCCATGTTGAACACCTTGTACATCTCGGACCAGTCGGTGCCCGACTGCTCGTGGATGGTACGGAAGAGGGGTGGAATGGGGAAAAGGTTGTCCTTGATGACGTGCAGGTCCTTGATGAAATGGAGCACCTTGGTCTGGGCACCACCCGAGCAATGGACCATGCCGTGGAGGTCGCGAAGCGAGCGGTTCTGAGGGGTTAAGAGGGGTTCAGAAGGGTTAAGAGGGGTTGCGTCGGAAGGAGAACGGAAGGCATCGAGGATCTTCTTGACGACAGGGGCATAGGTGCGCGTGGGGCTCAGCACGAGCTTGCCGGCATCGAGGGGACTGCCCTCGACCGGATCGGTGAGCTTCAGTTGTCCGCTATAGACCAGCTCCTCGGGCACGGCGTGGTCGTACGATTCGGGATACTTCGCAGCCAGATACTTGCCGAAGACATCGTGACGTGCCGACGTCAGGCCATTGGAACCCATACCGCCGTTGTATTCCTTCTCGTAGGTGGCCTGTCCATAGCTGGAGAGGCCCACGATGACATCGCCTGCAGCGATGTTGGCATTGTTGATCACATCCTTGCGCTTCATGCGGCAGGTAACGGTGGAATCGACGATGATGGTGCGCGCCAGATCGCCCACATCGGCAGTCTCGCCGCCCGTGCCATACACCCCGATGCCCATGGCACGCAGTTCGGCCATCAGCTCGTCGTTGCCGTTGATGATGGCGCTGATCACCTCACCGGGAATCAGCAGCTTGTTGCGACCGATGGTCGAAGAGACGAGGATATTATCAACAGCACCCACACAGATGAGGTCGTCGATGTTCATGATGAGGGAATCCTGTGCGATGCCCTTCCAGACGGAGAGGTCGCCCGTCTCCTTCCAGTACATATAGGCCAGCGATGTCTTGGTGCCGGCTCCATCGGCATGCATGATGTTGCAATACTCGGGATCGCCGCCCAGGATGTCGGGGATGATCTTGCAGAAAGCCTGCGGATAGAGGCCCTTGTCGATGTTACGGATGGCATTGTGCACATCTTCCTTGCTGGCACTTACGCCGCGCATCATATACCTTTGATCTGCCATGTATTCAATTAACAATTAACAATTAATAATTAACAATTAAAGCATTGGGCGGCGAGGGCATCGGCACAACGCTGCCCGTCCATTGCCGACGAGACGATGCCGCCTGCATAGCCCGCACCTTCGCCGCACGGATAGAGTCCGCCGATGGTGGGATGGCACAACGTCTCGCGGTCGCGCGGAATACGCACGGGCGATGAAGTGCGTGTCTCGGTGCCCACCAGCAACGCCTCGTTGGTGAGAAAGCCGTGAGCCTTCTTTCCGAACGCCTGGAGCCCCTCCTGCAACCGAGCGCTGATGAACCTGGGCAGCCAGAAATGCAGGGGACTGGCCACCACGCCCGGCGAATAGGACGAGGCAGGCAGGTCGGCCGAAAGACGCGAACCGACAAAATCGGTCATCCTTTGCGCAGGAGCCACCTGCGAACGTCCACCATTGAGCCAGCTTTGGTGCTCAATCTCCTCCTGAACGGCCATCATGGCCAACGGACTGGTCGGGTCGATGTCGAGGTGGAGCTGGCTGGCCAGCAGCGGGATGTCCTCCACACGAATTTCGGTCACCATGGCCGCATTCGCCCATCGTCCGCCTCGCGAACTGGCACTCATGCCATTGACCACCACCTCTTCGGAACGGGTAGCCGACGGCACAATCACGCCACCCGGGCACATGCAGAAGCTATAGACACCCCGTCCATCGGCCTGCGTGACAAAACTGTATTCGGCCGCAGGCAGATAGTCGCCCCTCCCCTCCTTGGAATGATACTGAATCCGATCGATGAGCGACTGAGGATGCTCCAGGCGGCAACCGATGGCCAGTCCCTTGGACTCGATGGGGATGCCTTTGTCGAAAAGCATCCGATAGATGTCGCGTGCCGAATGTCCGGCAGCCAGAATCACGGGGCCCATGAATTCGCGTCCCTCGCTGGAGCGCACACCGACGACCTTGCCGGCATCCAGCATCAATTCGGAGACAATCGTCTCGAAATGGATTTCGCCTCCACACGCCAGAATCCTTTCGCGAATGCCGGCAATGATGGCAGGCAGCTTCTCGGTGCCGATATGGGGATGGGAGGCATCGAGGATGCCCGTGTCGGCCCCAAACTGGCACAAGCCTTCGAGCACACCCTGCACATTGCCGCGCTTTTTGGAACGCGTGAAGAGCTTGCCATCGGAAAAGGCGCCTGCTCCACCTTCGCCGAAACAATAGTTCGAATTCGGATCGACGCGCTGTTCGCGGGTAATCAGCGCCACGTCGCGACGACGGTCGTGCACGTTGCGCCCTCGTTCGAGCAGGATGGGACGAATGCCCCGTTCGATGAGCCGAAGGGCCGAGAAAAGCCCGCCAGGCCCCGCTCCGACCACGACGGCCTGCGGGGCATCGGAAGGAAGTTCCCGATAGTCCACGGGGCGAAAAGTCTGCTGCGGAGGAGCCTCGTTGATGTAGAGGTCCAGGTCGAGCTGCACCATCACCTGACGCTGGCGTGCGTCGATGCTGGTGTGCTTCGTGCGCAGTCCCCACAGCTCCTTCCGGCTGATGGAGAGCTCCCGGCAGACCTGTGCCTCGAGTTGTTCGGCATCGCGCCACACCTGCGGCAGGACACGGATTCGGATATTCTTGATCATATTCCTTTTTTATCACGAATTAGAGAATTATCGAATTGGTGACGCAGAAGCGAAACCTACTAAATGCTAATTCTTTCATTCGATAATTCGTGATAAAGAGATTGATATTACGGGATTACTTGAACAGAAGACGGAACGCCTCATCGACCCGCGAAACGGGACAAACCTGGATCTTGAGCGAGTTCGTCTCGATGCTCTTCAAGGCGATGTTGGGGATAAGGATGCGCTCGAATCCCAGTTTCTCGGCCTCGCGGATGCGCTGCTCCAGCCGAGCCACGGGACGAATTTCGCCCGACAGGCCCACCTCGCCCGTCATGCACGTCAAAGGAGGCAAAGGCATATCCAGATTGCTTGAAAGGATAGCTGCCATCACTGCCAGGTCCATGGCAGGATCGGATACCCGCAGACCTCCGGCGATGTTGAGGAAGACATCCTTCTGCGCCAGCTTGAAGCCTACGCGCTTCTCGAGCACAGCCAACAGCATGTTGAGACGTCGCTGGTCGAAGCCGGTTGTCGAACGCATCGCCGTGGCATAGACGCTGGTGCTGACGAGTGCCTGTGTCTCGATCAGGAAGGGACGCATGCCTTCGATGGCAGCTGCGATAGCGATGCCCGAAAGGTCCTTGTGGTCGGAGTTGAGCAGCAGCTCCGAGGGATTGGTCACCTGCCGCAGGCCCGTGCCCAGCATCTCGTAGATGCCGAGTTCGGACGTCGAACCGAAACGGTTCTTGATGGCGCGCAGGATGCGGTACATGTAATGCTGGTCACCCTCGAACTGCAGGACCGTATCGACGATGTGCTCGAGCACCTTCGGCCCTGCCAGCGAACCCTCCTTGGTGATGTGACCTATGAGGATGACGGGCGTTGCCGACTCCTTGGCGAACTTGAGGATGCGGGCGGCACATTCGCGCACCTGTCCCACGCTGCCCGCACTCGATTCCAGGTCGTCGGTGGCAATGGTCTGGATAGAGTCGATGATGAGGATGTCGGGCTCGACATTGGCGACGTGGGTGAAGATCGCGTCGAGGTTGGTTTCGCAGGCGATGAAGACGTTGTCGAGGGGGGGCGCAGCCATAGATGGCTGCGAGGGAGACGCGGAGGAAACAGGAGACGCGGAGGGGCCAGAGGGGGCGGAAGGGGAAGAGGACGATGACAGGCGGGTGGCGCGGAGCTTGAGCTGATAGGCGGACTCTTCGCCCGAACAATAGAGCACCTTCTTGTCGTGGATGTTCATGACGGTCTGCAGGACGAGCGTGGATTTGCCGATGCCGGGGTCACCGCCCAGCAGAACCATCGAACCAGGCACCAGCCCTCCTCCCAGTACGCGATTGAGTTCGGCGTCGTGGAGGTCGATGCGCTGTTCCTCGCGTGCCTCGATTTCCGAAAGGCGCTTCGGACGCTCCTTCTGCCCCGGCAGTCCCAGCGTGCCGTCGTGGCTCCACTGGACACCGCCCGACTTGCGCGGAGCCTTGCCGATGGCACCTGTCTTGACATCGACAATCTCTTCGACGCACGTCCCCCATTCGCCGCACGAGGGGCATTTGCCGAACCATTTGGGCTCTTCGCAGCCGCATGAGCTGCAGAAATAGGCTGTCTTCTTCTTTGCCATATCGTCTGAAAAACAATTTGCGGCGCAAATATAGTGATTTTTTCGATAACTTGTATCAAAAACGAATCAAATAACCGGAAAATCCTTGGTCACTTCGGGAAAATGACTTATCTTTGCAGCGCGCATTTCAATATTCGGAAACAAAATGGAACAGAAACGAGCAATCATCATGGGAGCCACCTCGGGCATCGGATATGCCGTGGCCCGACGGCTCAGCGCCGAAGGATGGCAACTGGGCATTGCAGGACGAAGGATGGAACGCCTCATCGAGATGCAACGCAAAGACCTCAACGTGGTGGCCATCCAGCAGATCGATGTGACGCGAGAGGAAGCATCGCAGCAGCTGCTGACACTGGTCGGCAAGATGGGAGGCCCCATCGACCTCTATTTCCACAGTTCCGGAATCGGCTACCAGAACCCCAATCTCGACATCGACAAGGAACTCAGAACGGTCGAAACCAACGCCCTGGGCTTCACCCGCATGGTGGCAACCATGTTCAATCACTTTGCCGAAAGACCCGAACAGGAGGCACAGATAGCCGTGATCAGCAGCATTGCCGGCACGAAGGGACTGGGAGCTGCCCCCTCCTATTCGGCCACGAAACGCTACATCAACCATTATCTGGAGTGCCTCACCCAGCTGAAGCACATCCGAGGGCTCAAGCACCTGACCATCTCCGACATTCGTCCCGGTTTCGTTCGGACACCCCTTCTTGACGATGGAGGGAAATACCCCCTGCAGCTCGACGTCGATCAGGTGGCCGCAGAAATCGTGGAGAAAGTCGGGAAGAAAAGGCAGATCATCACCGTGGACTGGCGCTACCGCATCCTCGTCTTCTTCTGGAAGATGATACCACGGTGGGTGTGGGTGAGGCTTAAGATCATATCAAAAGAATGAAACCAAAATTCATCCTACAATTATAAACACACTATTTTAATACAGTTGAACATGAACAGAACTATCACATCACTTCTGGGTGCCATTGCCTTGACATTCGGCATAACAGCGACAATGCAAGCGCAGGCTCCTTCGAACACCTGGAACCCCAATTTGAAGAACGGCATGTATCGCAACCCCGTCATCGATGCCGACTATTCCGACCCCGACGTCTGCCGTGTGGGCAACGACTACTACATGACCTCCTCGTCGTTCGCCTGCTTCCCGGGCCTGCAGATCCTCCATAGCACCGACCTGGTGAACTGGGAGCTCATCGGACATGCCCTGACCGACGACTATCCCGTTCTCCCGGAATTCGAAGGCACCGACCTCGACTGGCGCAAGAAGATCCAGCACGGCAACTACGTATGGGCACCTGCCATCCGGTATCACGACGGTTGGTTCTACATCTATTGCGGTGACCCCGACCAGGGCCTCTTCATGACCAAGACACAGGACCCCGCAGGCACGTGGGAGCCCATCGTCTGGGTGAAGAAGGGCAAGGGAATGATTGACTGCTGCCCCCTGTGGGACGAGGACGGCAAGGCCTACCTTTCGCATGGTTGTGCCGGTTCGCGTGCCGGCGTGAAATCTGTCCTCTTTGTCGCACCCATGTCGCCCGACGGCACAAAGGTGATCGGACCCTCGCGTATCGTATATGACGGACACGAGGACCAGCCCACCATCGAGGGCACCAAGTTCTACAAGCGCAACGGCTACTACTACATCTTCAGCCCCGCCGGTGGCGTGAAGTACGGCTGGCAGGTAGAACTCCGCAGCCGCAGTCCCTTTGGTCCCTACGAGGAATATGTGGGCCTGGCTCAGGGCAAGTCGAAGATCAATGGCCCTCACCAGGGCGCGTGGGTCGATACACAGAATGGTGAGGACTGGTTCCTTCACTTCCAGGACAAGCATGCCTATGGCCGCGTCGTACACCTCCAGCCCGCCCGTTGGGTGAACGACTGGCTCGTCATCGGTGAGGACAAGGACGGCAACGGATGCGGCGATGCCGTAGCACAATGGAAGAAGCCCAACCTCCCCTCGTCGGGCGAATTCCAGCCTCTCGAAGACGACGAGTTCGACTCTCCCGAACTGGGTCTGCAATGGCAGTTCGAAGGCCCCTACAGCCACTATTGGTACTTCTGCGATGCCAACAAGAGCAAGCTGCGCCTCTACGGCGTGCAGCGCCCCGACGACTTCAAGAACCTCTCGGACCTGCAGAACGCCCTGCTCCAGAAGTTCCCCACCGAGAACTTCACAGCCACGGCCAAGATGCAGTTCATCCCCAACCCCGACTACAAGGACAAGGGTGAAGAAGGCGGATTCATCATCAAGGGACAGGACTACGCAGCAATCAAGATTGTCAGCACCAGCGATGGCTGCGAACTGCGCTATGTCACCTGTGCGGATGCGATGAAGGGTAAGGCCGAGAATATCGAGAAGCGTGTGGAGCTGAAGATGTCGAAGATGAAGGCACCCTACACCCAGAAATATGCCGTCGATGACATCCCGCAGCCCCGTATGGCCACCCAGGACGTCTATGTGCGTGTTACGGTGAAGAGCGAAGGAACGGGCAACGCCATCAAGTCGAAGGCACAGTTCTCCTACAGCCTCGACGGCAAGAAATACAAGAAGATCGGCGACGAATTCACCGTGAAGGAAGGACGCTGGATTGGCGCAAAACTCGGGTTCTACAACTCCCGACCTGGCGTCAAGAACGACGGAGCCTTCCTCGATATCGATTGGATCAGATTCGAAAAGTAGACTTTCAACCCCTCTTAACCCCTCAAACCCCTCAAACATCTCGAACCCTTCGCTCCGAGCTCTGCTCGCGCGCAACGAAGTGAGCAACCCCTCAAACCTCTCAAACATCTCGAACCCTTGAACCCCTCTATTGTACTAGGCGTCATCGTCCTTTACTTCCTGATGGTGTTTGGCGTAAGCTGGTGGACAACCCGCCGACATGACCGCGACACCGAAACCTTCTATCGTGGCGATCGCAAAAGCCCCTGGTGGGTGGTGGCGATTGCCATGATTGGTACGTCCATCTCGGGCGTGACCTACGTCAGCGTGCCCGGCATGGTCGAGGCCAAGCAGATGAGCTACATCCAGATGGTCCTCGGCTTCGTCTGCGGCTATTTCGCCGTGGCATACATTCTGCTGCCCCTCTACTATCGCCTCGGCCTTTCGAGCATCTACGTCTATCTGGAACAACGCTACGGACGCTATGCCCACAAGACGGGAGCCTCGTTCTTCCTGCTGAGCAAGTACCTCGGCTGCGCTGTCCGCATGTACCTTACAGCCGTCGTGCTGCAGCTCGTCCTCTTCGACCAGCTGGGTGTACCCTTCGCCCTTTCGGTGGCCTGCATCATGCTCGTCGTCTGGCTCTATTCGTTCCGTGGAGGTGTCAAGACACTCGTCTGGACCGACCTGCTGCAGACGCTCTGTCTGCTGGCTGCCATGATCGGCTTCGTCATCTGCATCAGTTCGGCCATGGGCCTCAACTTCACGGGACTCTGCCACACCATCTCCGAAAGCCCCATGTCGCGTGTTTGGTTCTTCGACGATGCCAACGACACACGCTTCTTCTGGAAGCAGTTCCTCGGCGGCATGTTCACCACCATTGCCATGACCGGCCTTGATCAGGACATGATGCAGAAGAACCTCTCGTGCAAGTCGCTGAAGGAGGCGCAGAAGAACATGGTTTCCTACGGTTTCGGCTTCCTCCCCGTCAACCTCATATTCCTCTCGCTCGGTATTTTATTATATATGTACGCGCGTGAAGTGGGTGTCGATCGCAGTGGTGACGAGCTCTTCCCCTACCTGGCCACCGGCATCAACCCCACAACGGGCCAGCCTTTCCTGCCGCTTATAGTTAGCCTGCTCTTTGTCCTGGGTCTCGTGGCAGCTGCCTTCTCGTCGGCAGGCTCGGCCGTCACAGCCCTGACCACTGCCATCATGGTCGATTTCCTGCGAAAGAATCCCAGTGAGGAAGGATCGAGGGGTTTGAGAGGTTTGAAAGGTTCGAGAGGTTTGAGAGGTTTGAGAGGGTCGATAGAAGGCCAGCGATTCTGGGTCCATCTCATCAACTCTATCCTGATGGGCTTCATGATCTACCTGTTCCACCTCCTCGCCTCGGGTTCGGTCATCAACGCTGTCTATGTGGTCGCCTCCTATACCTACGGTCCGCTCATCGGACTGTTCTTCTTCGGCATGTTCACCCGTTTCGAGGTGAAGGACGGATGGTGGATTCCCGCCATCTGCATCGCATCACCCCTACTCTGCTTCGTTCTCGACCAATACTCCGAAGCCTGGTTCAATGGGTACAAGATTGGCTACGAGATGCTGCTCATCAACGGCGCCCTGACGGCCCTCGGCCTGTTTATGGCCAAAAAGTAAACGACCTTACTTTCTCAAGCAAGATCGTTCATGTAGTGATTTACCATTAAAATCCCTTTAGATTATGGGGAGCCGAAGACGGGACTCGAACCCGTGACCCACGCATTACGAATGCGTTGCTCTACCAACTGAGCCACTTCGGCAATATTGTGCTTAAAAGCGGGTGCAAAGATAGCGAATTTTCACATTATCTCCAAATTTTTTGCCAAGAAAATCTCATTTTTGGCGCATTTTTTGTGTTTTCACCTAAAATACGATGTCCAAATCGAGCAGAATTGGGAGGTGATCGCTATAACCGCCCTCAAACTCGTACCCGTAATAGCTTCTCTTCGGGCGATGTCCGAGATAGGTCACATCCTCGGTGAGCATAAAGGGCAGGCTGAACGAGCAAGCATCGCTGAAGGACAACCTGGGACAGCCCGCATGCACCACGAACTGGTCGAGAAAGCCCCATGTGCCCTGGTACTTATGGCTGCCATAGTGCGAAGGATGCCGCTTCAGCGACCGCTGCAGCCCGACCATCAGGTTCGTATAATCCTTGCCCCACCATGCCTTCGAGGCCTTTGCGTAGTCGTTCATGTCCCCCATGATGACGATGCTTGGCTTCCTTCTGATTCCACGAAGGCTGTCGGCAAGATGCATCACGGTTCGATGAGCCGCATCGCGAGCCTTCTGGCTCAATTTTGCACCACCCAACCGGCTGGGCAGATGGCAGACTATCACATCGAGCGTGTCGCCGCTCACCACCCTGCCCGCAGCATGCAGCACATCGCGTGTCGGACGGACACCATCGGGCAACTTCACACGATGGAAGTCGGCATGAAGCAGCTTGAAGTCGGAAGGCTGATAGAGCAGCGCCGTCTGGATGCCGCGTACGTCGGGACCATTGCTCACAATGTAGTTATAGTGCAGGTCGCGCAAGGGGGTGCTATGCGTCCAGTAATGCATCACGCTGTCCCCTTCCACCTCAGCAAGACCAACCACCATGGGTGCCATACCATCCCCTGCCGCCACAATGACACGCGACAGCTGCAACAGCTTCTGACGCAAGCGTCCCCTCGTCCAGTGGCGGATGCCCTCCGGCGTATATTCATCGTCAAGCCGCAGCGTATCGTCATCCGGCCAGAACGCATTCTCTACGTTCCAGAACATAACGCGTTGATGCTGCACGTTCTCCCTGTCCTGTGCCAGCGAACAGGAGAAGAGGATGAAAAAGGTGATAAGGGTTACAAATCTCATAAGGAAATCCTTGTACTGAAACAAAGCGGATGCACGGGAAAACAGATGCTCCTGATTCAAGCGATAAAAAAACCGGACCACCCAAAAGATGATCCGGTGAGCCATTATCAGTAACTCGATTAAGCCTCTGCAGTCTGAGCCTCTGCAGCTTCAGCAGCAGCCTTGGCCTCAGCAGCCTCAGCAGCAGCCTTGGCAGCAGCCTCAGCCTTCTTGGCATCAAGTGCCTCTTTCTTGGCATTCTTGACAGCAACCTCAGCATTGGCAACCTCCTTGGCCTTCTTGGCAGCTTCAGCAGCCAGACCGGAGATCTTGGAGGTAATCTTAGCCTCCTTAGCCTTCATCCAGGCATCAAACTTAGCCTGAGCCTGCTCAGCGGTGAGGGCACCCTTCTTCACACCTCCATTGAGATGCTTCATCATGAGAACACCCTTGTAGGAGAGGATACGACCAGCAGTGAGAGTGGGCTGTGCACCAGTCTCAACCCAGTAGAGGGCGCGTTCGAAGTTAAGATTAATAGTAGCAGGGTTGGTGTTGGGATTGTAAGTACCGATCTTCTCAATATACTTACCATCACGTGGCGCTCTGCTATCTGCGACTACGATGCTATATACAGCGTAGTCCTTGTGACCATGTCGTGCAAGACGGATCTTTGTAGCCATTTCGCAAATTGATTTAAAGATGTTAATACTAATGCAATCCTTGGCGGGAGTGGTGACACGTCACGTTCCCCGGTTTTGCGGACGCAAAGATAGATATTTTATTCTAATAATCAAAATATTTGTACTGAAAATTTTGCGTTTCGTAGAAATTTACCTTTCCAATCGATAAACTTTTCTGTTTTTGCAAGGTCAAAAAGGCAAAGTTGGTAATTATCAATATACAAAAACATTTGTCAAAACAAAAAAACTACAAAAATGAAAAAGATTCTTTTAGCAGCAATCTGCTGCATGGCGATTGCAACGAGTGATGTTATGGCACAAGACCAGCCCCAAGGACGAGGCATGCGCGGCTCAGGCCGTATGCAGATGTTCCAGTTGGCTGACACCACCATCACCAACCAGATGGACCTCACTTCAGCCCAGCAAGTCGAGATAGCCAAGCTCAACGAGAACTACCGCGAACAGTTGAAGGCAGACAACGAAAAGGGCAAGAAGATTGACAAGGAGACACGTGAGGCACGACGCGCTCAAATGGAAGCAACGCGCGCTGAAGGACGCAAGCAGCTGCGCGCCATCCTCGGCACCGAACTCTACATTGAATATCTCGAAAAGGCCCTCGATCGTCGTCCCATGATGATGGGCGGTCCGCGTGGACAACGGCCCGACGGACAGAACATGCAGCGCTCACGTGGTATGCGCGGAGGTGGAGGTTTCGGCGGTGATTTCGGCGGTCGCGCATTCAGCGAAGATTTCTAACCTACCCCGTTATAATGTTTTATCTTTCCCCATCAAGCGGGAATTCAAACCAGTTTTAATAAATTCAACCTGCAATGAACTGGCTCTCCGAAGCCAGCATCAAGGCAAAAACAAAAGCAAGCCACCTTCACGGTCGGCTTGCTTCATTTTTTATGAAAAGACAGCACGGACAAGATAGAAAAGACGAACCCAGAGGTCAAAGATTCTTCTTGAAGTAGCTGCAGACCTTCTTATAGATATGGACGTTGCTGTTGCCGCCCTGGATGAAGTGGTTGCGGTTGGTATAGACCATCATATCGAAATCGAGGTCATTCTGCACGAAGGCTTCAGCCACTTCGTAAGTGTTCTGCGGATGCACATTGTCGTCGGCAGTACCCGTGACGATAAGGAGCTGGCCCTTGAGATTCTGGGCACGGCTCAAAACAGAGCTATTCCTGTAGCCCTCGGCATTCTGCTGGGGCGTACGCATGAAACGCTCGGTGTAGATGGTGTCGTAGAACTTGAAGTCGGTGACAGGAGCCACAGCCACACCGGCCTTGAAGACATCGTTCCCGCCGCACATCGTCATCAGCGTATTGTAGCCGCCGAAACTCCAGCCCCAGATACCGATGCGAGAGGCATCGACGTAGGGCAGTGCAGCGGCATAGCGACCTGCAGAAAGCTGGTCCTCGGCCTCACGCACACCCAGTTCGCAATAGACCTGGCGCTCCCACTGGGCTCCACGGCATGCCGTGCCTCGGCCATCGACAGTCAAGGCAACGAAACCCTCCTGTGCCAAGTACATGGGGAAACCGAACTCCCAACGGTCGAGCACCTCCTGCGAACCAGGGCCGCCATACTGTTCGAGTACGCATGGAGCCTTGCCGCTGACATTGTTCGGACGGATGACATAGCCATTCAACTTGTCGCCACGTTCGGTGGCCATCTGGAAGAACTCGCGCTTGGGTTGGCCGGCCACCTCCTGACGAAGGGTCGCATTGTCCTCGAGCGTCTTGAGCACCTTGAGGCCCTGCACACTTTCGAGGGTGACGCGGGTGGGCGTATCAGCATCACTGTAGTAGTGCTGCATGTAGATGAAACCACGGCTGAAGGCGGCACTGTGCGTGCCACGACAACCAGCCCCATCACGTCCACCATTGAAGAGCGGTGTCATCACGCCCTTGGCATCAATCTTATAGATGCCACGTGTCAGTTCGGAGGGCACCGAGGAATTCTTGCCGACATAGGCAACCTGAACGTAGGCGCAACGTGACACGGGGTCGTAGCCATAGACATTGGTCAGGTCAAAATTGCCCTTGGTAAGCTGACGCTGCTGCTGGCCTAACATATTATAATAATAAAGGTGTCGCCAACCCGAACGCTCGCTGGCAAAGGTGAAGCCATTCTCGTCGAACAGGATGGCATCGAGATCAGCTTCGGCAATATACTGGTCGTTGGTATCCTCGAGAATGAGCTTGGACACACCGCTGCGAGGATTGACAAAGTAGAGTGACAACTTGTTCTGCAGGCGGTTCATGGTTATCACGGCCAACTTGTCCTCAGCCTTGGTGAACTGAATGCGCGGGATGTAGCCATCGGCATCAACGGGAACATTGAGCTGATTGAGCTTCTTGGTATAGACATCGTAGGACCATGCTGTCACCTTGGAGTTCACTTCGCCTGCCACAGGGTACTTATAGACATACTGCCCGGGGTAAAGCTCATACTCGGGGTATTCGGGGAACTGGCCCTTGTAGGTAGGCAGCCAATACTCCTTCACCTCACTTTCGTCCCACTTCAAGAAGCAGAAGGTCTTGGAATCGGGGCTCCATGCGATTGCACGGTCCATCGAGAACTCTTCTTCATACACCCAGTCGGGCACACCGTTGATGATCTTGTTACGGGCTCCATCGTCGGTCACCTGGCGTTCGGCAAGGTCAATGCCTGCCGACATCACACGCACATAGTACAGGTTGTTGTCGCGCATGAAGACGAGCTGACGTCCATCGGGAGCCATCGTTACGGCCTGCACCTTCCCTTCGGTCAGACGCTTGAAGGCCTGGCGACGAACACCGCCGGCTTCGATGACAAAGTAGAAATAGTCGGCCTTGTAGCTGCGACGATATATTGACTCGCGGTTACTCCAGACAAGGAGGCGTTCCTCGTCCTGCGAGAGTTCGTAGCCCGAGAGCTTGAGGCTGCTTACGTCAAGACCCTCTTCGGGCTTCACCTTGTTCAGATTGAGCAGGGTATCGACAGCGTGGCCGTTGCTATACTGATACTTGACGATGGCGCGTCCATCGGCAGAGATGGCCGTATAATGCTTGCCATCGGCGGTGCTGCGGAAGGCGGGCACACTCTTGCCACGATAATGTCCGCCACGGATGGCTTCTACGGTGATTGGCTCAGCAGCCTTGGCAAGGGATGAAACCAACAAGGCAAGCGAGCAGATGAGTAAAGTAAGTCTGTTCATATTAATCCATTCTATTCTTATAGTCCTCGTAAGTATATTCGCGAAGTACGTCAATCGACCCATCTTCGCGGAAGAAGGCGATAGAGGGATGGGTGACGCCGTTGAAGGTGTGAGTCTTGACAGTCGTATAGTGGAGCATATCCTCAAAAAGGATGTATTCGCCCACCTGCAGTTCATGGTCGAAAAGCCAGGAACCCAGGAAATCACCGCTCAGGCAACTGTTGCCACCCAGACGATAGATAGGTCTACCGCCCGCTTCGCCGGCTGCCGACAAAGGAAGGGACTCAGCACCACGGACGGCAGGCTGATAGGGCATCTCCAGGCAATCAGGCATGTGGCAGGCAAACGATACGTTGAGAATGGCCGTTCGGATGCCATGATTCTCGACGATATCGACCACTTGGCTGAGCAGTGGGCCCGTCTGCCAGGCAAAGGCACTGCCCGGTTCGAGGATGACCTTGAGCCAAGGATAACGCTGGCGCAAGGCACGCAACAAGGCAATGAGGTGAGCCGTGTCGTAATCGCTCCGCGTCATCAGATGGCCGCCACCCAGATTGAGCCACTTGAGCTGGGGAAACCACTTCGAGAACTTTTCCTCGAGATGGGACAATGTACGTTCCAATGTATAGGAATCGTCCTCGCAATGGCAATGGCAATGGAAGCCTTCGATGCCCTCGGGAAGCTGCGCAGGCAAGTCGTCAGCCAGCACACCGAAACGAGATCCAGGCGCGCAGGGGTTATAGAGTGCCGTTTCGATCTCGCTGTACTCCGGATTGACTCGGATGCCGCACGATGCCTTGTCCTTCGCCTGTGGATAGAAATGCTCGAACTGATGCAGGGAATTGAAGGTGATGTGGCCCGAACAACGTAGGATTTCGGGGAAATCGCGATTGGTGTAGGCGGGACTGTAGGTGTGAGCTGGCGAACCGAACTCCTCGAAAGCGAGACGAGCCTCCCAAACCGACGAGGCTGTGGTGTGACGAATGTATTCGCGGAAGACGGGGAAGGTCTTCCAGAGGGCATAGGCCTTGAAGGCAAGGATGATCTCCACGCCAGACTGTTCGGCAACATCACGAATCAGCGCGAGGTTGCGCCTCAGCAGCTTCTCTTCAAGGATGTAGCAGGGCGATGGAAAACGGCAATAGTCCGACTCACGGATATATGATTCGATGGAATACGGGGTCATCTTGGGTCATATAGATTGTATTTCGGCCGCAAAGTTAAGAATTTATTCCCACATTTTAAAATATTTGTCCAAATATTTCGCCATCTTACAAAAAAAAGCTATCTTTGCACCCGCAAAATTCTTTGATATTTGCATCTCCCCGCTAATGGCTGTGGGGTTTATGTTGAACGGTTTATTGTAAAATTGTAAAATCAGATGAAGAAGTGGCATATTGAGGACTCTGCGGAGCTCTACAATATTCATGGATGGGGTGTCAGCTATTTTGACATCAACGAGAAAGGTCATGTAGTGGTAACCCCCAAGAAGGACGGCGTGCAGGTGGATCTGCGCGAAGTGATGGATGAGCTGGCGCTGCGCGATATCCAGGCGCCCGTGCTCCTGCGATTCCCCGACATCCTCGACAACCGCATCGAGCGGATGTCACAGTGTTTCCAGAAAGCAGCCGAGGAATACGGCTACAAGGGGGAATGCTACACCGTCTATCCCATCAAGGTCAACCAGATGCAGCCCGTCGTCACCGAGATGGTGAGTCACGGCAAGAAGTTCAATCTGGGACTGGAAGCCGGCTCAAAGCCTGAGCTGCACGCCGTGATTGCCGCCTGCACCGACTATGACTCCATCATCATCTGCAACGGCTACAAGGATGACTCGTTTGTGGAACTCGCTCTGCTCGCCCAGAAGATGGGCAAGCGCATCTATATCGTTGCCGAGAAGCTCAATGAACTCGAAATCATCGACCATATTGCCAGGCGCCTGAATGTGCGCCCGAACATCGGCATCCGCATCAAGCTTGCTTCGTCGGGTTCCGGCAAATGGGAGGAGTCGGGCGGCGATGCTTCGAAATTCGGACTCACCAGCTCCGAACTGCTCGAGGCCATGGAATACCTCGAATCGCACAACCTGAAGGACTGCCTGAAGCTGATCCATTTCCACATCGGCTCGCAGGTCACCAATATCCGTTACGTCAAGACTGCAATACGCGAAGCTTCACAATTCTATGTGCAGCTCCGCAAGATGGGCTTCAACGTGGAATTTGTCGATGCAGGCGGCGGCCTTGGTGTTGACTACGATGGCACCCGAAGCGCTTCGAACTGCTCGTCGGTAAACTATTCCATCCAGGAGTACATCAACGACATCATGTACCAGATTATGGAGGCAGCTGACAAGAACGAGCTCCCCCACCCCAATATCATCACCGAATCGGGACGTTCCCTTTCGGCCCACCACTCCCTGCTCGTCATGGAAGTGCTCGAGACAGCCTCACTGCCCGAGATGCCCGAGGAATGGGAAGTCGGACCGGACGACCACGACCTGGTGAAGGAACTGTACGAGATCTGGGACACGCTGACCCAGCGTTCCGCCCTCGAGTCGTGGCACGATGCCCAGCAGATACGCGACGAAGTGCTGCAGCTCTTCAGCCATGGCATCATCGACCTCAAGACGCGAGCCCAGATCGAAAAGCTGTTCTGGAGCGTCACCCGTGAAATCAACAACCTCATCACAGGCATGAAGCGCGTACCCGAAGAGCTGCACAATATCCCGAAGCTGCTCGCCGACAAATACTATTGCAACTTCTCGCTCTTCCAGTCGCTGCCCGACATGTGGTCGATCGACCAGATCTTCCCCATCATGCCCCTCCAGCGCCTCAACGAACGCCCCGACCGCAAAGCAACGCTGCAAGACATGACCTGCGACTCGGATGGCAAGGTGCAGAGCTACATTGCCGAGAACCAGATTGTCAACTCCATGCCCATCCACTCGCTCAGGAAGAATGAGAAGTACTACCTCGGCGTCTTCCTGGTGGGCGCCTATCAGGAAATTCTCGGCGACCTTCACAACCTGTTCGGCGATACCAATGCCGTCCACATCACCGTGAACAAAAACGGCTATGAAATCGACCAGACCATCGATGGAGAAACAGTGCAGGACGTGCTGCGCTGGGTGGAATACGACACGAAGAAGATGGTGCGCACCCTTGAAACGTGGGTTACCAAATCGGTGAAGACCGGACGCATCTCGCTCGAAGAGGGCAAGGAGTTCCTCAACAACTACCGCAATGGTCTTTACGGATACACTTATCTGGAGAGGGATTAAGAAGAACTAAAAGGTTCGAGTAGTTCGAAGGGTTCTGAAAATGAAAAAAGGCAAACGTCATCACGACGCCTGCCTTTCCTTTTGCCTTAATAATTAATTACACATACAATTTGCTATTCACTAATTAAGAGTAATAACCTTTATATTGATTGATAAAACAAAAATCATTTGTTTTCAAATGCCGGTGCAAAGATAGGCGTATTCCGCAAAATGACCAAATAATTTTGTAACATCTACGTTTTAAAATGTTCCACGCCCCTAAAAACACCCAAAAAACGTGTCAAAGGCTCTTGCCGATGACACGTTTTTGCTATTTCTGATATTACTCGAGGTCTAATTGCATGACATCATCGAGTCCATTTGTGCATGCATTCCACTCGGGAAGACCGGGTCCGTTGGGGTCGCCCTGTTTCATGAAGTTGCTCCAATAATCCACCATACGCCGGCTGAGTGCCTCGTCGGCTTCGACCAAAGGTCGCCAGCAACGCTTGGTTGTGCCAAAGACATACCAGAGCTCGGAGGAATGGAAAGCTCCGGAACCATTGCCGGGCAGACGACGACGGAACTCATATACGTAGGGCGCCTTACCCTTCTCGCGCAATCGGGAGGCAAGATAAGCGTAAGGTTCACCCATGCGGGTGAATGCCATGTCGTCAAGTGTACTGCCCATCATGATGGGGATATGAGGAACAAAGTCCTTATCGATGCAGGCTGCGAGGCCGCCTTCGAGAACCTTGCCGTCAACATTAGGCTGAAGCATGAGGAACGGCATGTTGTTGGCTGCTGCATAATGTCCGATGACCTCCTGCAGTTCCTGATAGCTCATGCTGCGCATCTTGTCGAGACTCAAGTCGCCCATGAGTGTCTTGCCAAGCTGTTCGTACTGAGCGAGAGACGCGGCCTCCATACCATCGTTGCCATCAGGACTGATGGCTCCTCCGCTCTGGATGATAGCTTTTGCAATCTTACCCTTGGTGAGTGGGGAACAAAGCAGGTTACGGACGCTCATTGCACCAGCACTCTGTCCGAATACGGTAATGTTGTCGGGGTCTCCGCCAAAATTAGCTATGTTTTCGCGCGTCCAGTCGAGAGCCTTGATCTGATCGAGCATACCATAGTTGCCGGAGAGATGGTCGGCATTTTCGGCCGAAAGTTCGGGATGTGCCAGGAAGCCAAATGCACCCAAACGGTAATTGATGGTGACAAGGATGACACCGCGTTTGGCGTAGGCATCACCATCAAACTCCTTCTCGTAGCCAAAACCTGCGATAAAGGCACCTCCATGAATCCATAATGCAACAGGCAGCTTATCGCCTTTCTTTGCTTCAGCAGGTTTCCAAATATTCAGGTAGAGACAGTCCTCGCTCATCTCCGGATCGCCTTCGGAGAAGAACTCCTTGACGTAGTCCACATCACCATACTGATTGATGACAACAGAATCGGGACCGGCTACGTGGGGTGGCTGGAAGGAGATGGGGCCAAAATGATCGGCAATCAACACGGTGTCCCAGGGAACAACGGGCTGAGGAGCTTTCCAGCGCAATTCACCGATAGGAGGAGCAGCATACGGAATACCCTTGTAAACAACAACTCCCGGCGTTTCGGAGAAAATACCCTGGACTTTGCCTCCTGTAATGTCAATCACGGGATTGGGATTCGAACTGTCTGTCGCACAAGCGCTCAGACACAACGCAATCATTGCAAAGGCGAAAGAATGTTTCATATATGTATTGGATTAGTAATGTATATATGTATATAGTGCTGCAAATATCGTGAAAAAAACAGTACTTTCCAAATTATAGGACCAATTTCTGACCAAAAATAGCAAAAAGACCTACGTTTTCAACCTTCCAACCTTTATTTGCAACCAGAAGTGACACAACAAAGCCCAGACTTTCACAAGTCCGGGCTTAATGACATACACACACAATTAATTAACTAACCTATAATCTTAAACTTTCCAATGAGAAATATAATTCTGATTTCTGGTGCAAAGATAGGCCATTTCTGTGAAATATGCAAGAGTCGGTAAACTATAAGGAGAAAAGATATGAAAAATATATATTGTAAATCAAATGATTGTACAAATTTCCACCACTAAAAATGTAGATTAACAGGAAGGGCTGAAAAACGAGTTCCAAGTCATCATGAAACAATCTTTAGCAAAAGAAATTGGTCTAAAGCTGAAGGAAACGATTTAAAAATGACGTAGGCTGTCTCACGACAGCCCACAGTCCAAAAATCATTCACTTATTGTTACCATTTATTGCCTTATGGTGCAAATATAGGGTGTTTTTGAAATATAACCAACAAAATGTACAACTTATTTTTCCATTTCATAACGAACGCCGCATTTTTCCCCACTAAAAAACATCCAAATCGACGGATTGATACCCATAATGTACTTTTTGCAGCCCAAAATGTAACAAGCAGAAGGCCAAGCTGCAAACATCGGAAATTAACAGGGCAAGGCTCTGAATTTTCGTCTTAGAAAAGGTTCAGATTGGATACCATGCATGACAATATGGACAATTAAGGCCACCGACAATCAGAAAAAAGGATAAAGAGGACCAACATTTGAAAAATAGTATGTATATTTGTAAAATTTTAGAACAAAAATTCCTTCAGAAACAAACATCCAAATAGATTCTTTATGAATTTCTTAGACCGTAACGAATTCAACTTCAAGCCTTCGCAGAAGGTGATAGATGCCGTCAGAAACTTCGACCCGCAAGATCTGTGTTTCTATACCCGCATCTACGACCAGGGAAAGAAGAGCGTCGTGTCGGTGCGTCTGAGCGAGATCTACGGAGTACCCGAGGAACAGGTGCTGCTGGGCTATGGTGGCGAGGACATCCTGAAGAACGTCGTGCATTACTATCTTACAAAAGGCGACAACCGTTCCATCCTGATTCCAGAATTCTCGTGGTGGTACTACAATCGAATCGCCAGCGAATGCGGCGGCGAAACCCACATGTATCCCCTGCACGAACTGGAAGACACCTTTGCCTACGATGTAGATGAAGTGATTGAATACACCTGCCGACTGCACCCACGTATGTTACTCATCGCATCGCCCAACAACCCTACAGGCAACAGCTTGACTCCCGACGAGATTACGCGCATCATGGAACATATTCCAAGCGATACGATGGTGCTGATTGACGAGGCTTATGCTTCGTTCATTTCAGCCGACACCGACTACATTGCCCCTCTGGTTGGGAAGCACTCGAACCTCATCATCTCGCGCACCCTCTCGAAATTCTATGGACTGCCCGGACTCCGCATGGGCTTCGGCTTCATGGGTAAGGGACACGAAGGTTTCCTGAACTATGCCAACAAGTACCTGGGCTACAATCGCTTCTCGGAGGCTGTGGCACTTGCTGCCCTGGAAAGTGACGAGCACTATCGCGATGTGGCCAACCAAATGCAGTGGGACCGCGACCTCTTCAAGCACGAACTCGCCGGCTTGCCTGGCTTCAAGATCTATAAGTCGGTTGCCAACTTCATCCTCATCAAGTACCCCATCGAAATCAAGGAGGCACTGATGGAAGCCTTGAAGATACAAGACTACAAGATCAAGTTCATGACCGACAAGGGCCTCGAATCGTGTCTGCGCATTACCTTAGGGCGTCCTGAGCAGATACAGGTTGTGGTAGATACCATTAAACGGATTGCCACACAATGAAAGCCCTCATCCTTGCTGCCGGCACAGCCTCGCGTCTGCGCCCCTTGACCAACAACACGCCCAAGTGCCTGCTTCAAGTGGGCGAGCGTTCCCTGCTCCAGCGTTCGATGGATGCCCTGATTGAAAATGGCGTCAACGAGTTTGTCATCGTCACCGGCTATCTGCACGAAAAGATTGAGCGGTTTGTCGGCGAACAGTATGGCAATGCCATCCGAGTACGATTCATCCACAACGACATCTTCGCCTCTACCAACAACATCTATTCCCTCTGGCTGGCCCGTCCGGCCGTCGAGGGGGAAGAAATCCTACTGCTCGACAGCGACCTGCTCTTCGATCCCCAGATTGTCACCCGCATCCTTTCCTACAATGTGCCCAATGTGCTCACCCTAATCCAACATGAACTAGGAGAAGAGGAGATGAAAGTCGTGACGACTGACGGCATTATCCTCGAAATCAGCAAGACCTGTGACCCCAGCAAGGCAGCCGGCGAGAGCTTGGGCATCGAGAAGATGAGCCCTGCCTACACCCGCGCCCTCTATGCCGAACTGGACAGGATGATGAATCAGGAGCATCTCGAAAACAAGTTCTACGAACTCGCCTTCGAACGCCTCATCCCCCAGGGACACACCTTCAGCGTCCTGGATGTCAGCGACCTCTTCAGCTGCGAACTCGACACGGTAGAGGACTTCGAGAATGCCAAGCAGAAGATTCCCGCATCACTCTACTGATTTCTGCAATTCGTTTTGATATGGCCAACTACGACATCCGTCCCCTCCAGCTTCGCATCTTACGCATTCTCCTTGCTGTCCAGAAGGTCTGCGAGGAACACGACCTGCGCTACTTCATCATAGCCGGCACCCTGCTCGGTGCCGTTCGACACAAGGGTTTCATTCCCTGGGATGACGACCTCGACATCGCCATGCCACGTCGCGACTACGACCAGCTTTGCCTACATGCCAGCGAATGGTTGCCGGCTCCATACGAGCTGGTAAGTTTCGAGACCGATCCCGAAAACTATCCTCTCCCCTTTGCCAAGATACAGGATGCCAGCACCACGCTGATTGAACGTATGCACCTGAAGTATCTGGGCGGCATCTACATTGACCTCTTCCCGCTCGACGGAATGCCCAATAGCAAGATATTGCGTCGCCTGCACTTCATGCGCTACGAATGGTACAAGCGCGCCCTCTACCTCGTACACCGCGATCCCTATAAGCACGGCAAAGGACCTTCGAGCTGGATACCCCTATTCTGTCGAAAGCTTTACTCTATGCAAGAGATTCAGGAGAAGATGCGCCGGCTGCAGCGTCGCTGGGACTACGATGCCAGCGACTACGTGGTGGACCACGACGATGGGCTGAAGGGCGTGATGGCAAAGTCGATTCTGGGAAGACCTACGCCCATTGCCTTCGAGGATGCTGTAGTCTGGGGTGTGGAGCATCCCCACGAATACCTTTCGCAGAAATACGGTGAATATATGGTGATTCCCGATGGCGACCACCAGCGCCAGCACAACTTCCACCTTCTCGACCTTGAACGTCCTTATCGGGACTACACAGAAAAGGCATAGCCTTATCGAGGCAATAAATCGCTAACCCTAATTGATTAACATTTAATACCGAAACATCATGAGCAACGTAAATGAAATCTACAAGTGTAAGGAATGCGGCTTGATGGTGGAAGTTGTCATTGCCGGCGACTGCACGCCCGAATGCTGTGGCAAACCCATGCAGCTACTAAAAGAGAACACCACCGATGGCGCCAAGGAAAAGCATGTACCTGTGGTCGAAAAGACCGCTGATGGCTATCGTGTCAGGGTAGGTTCAGTAGATCATCCGATGACCGAGGCCCACTACATCCAGTGGATCGAACTCGTAACGGAAAATGGTGTGCTTCGCCAGCATCTCACCCCACAAGACCAGCCCTTTGCCGAATTCAAGAACGATGCCAAGGAAGTCTATGCACGTGAGTTCTGCAATCTTCATGGACTTTGGAAATCCTGATTCCTTTGCATTTTTCCCCATCAGTCCGACAAAGAATATTCGGGCAGTTGCCTGAATAAAAACCGAAACAGATGAAGCCCAGACGTAATTGGTCTGGGCTTCATCATTATGGCGGATGTATCTTGGATCCATTCTCAAGAAGTGGAGATAGCGGGTATCAGGCCATTGTCCACAGCCTTTATCTTATCCCGTAGAGGTAAGCGAGGAGCATCATCTTGCCGCGCATCGTCTCACGTGGCGTGAACTCGCCATTGACCCACATATAGCGCTGGTTGAAGAAGGACTCCTGACGAGGCCAATTTTCCGACCACGAGGGATAGCAGCGGTCGAGCAGGATGCGTGCATCACCGCCATTTCCGGGTGACCATACCTCGGTGCCATTGAAGGGGGTCTGTCCTGGATGAGACTCCGGTGTTCCATCGTTGCGTCCGGTGGTATAGACATCGGTCAAGTGACGTTCGCCAAGGCCTGTCATCTCGACGATGTTGCCAGGATTGCGACCCAATGCCCAGCCTGCCTCGATATAGAGTGCACGTTCGAGCTGCTGACGGCGCGCCTTCGTATCGGCAATAGCATGCGCCAAGACGACGAGATGAAGGTTCTGCGAAGTCTGCCAGCGTGCATCGTTGGCAGCGCGACGCGAAGGACGCTGATCGACGAACTGGACATTATAGGAATCGGCATGATGGTTGACGCTCGACTTCATATTGGCATAAAGCTCGGGATAATGGCGCTCGCGGGGACAGCACAGATAGGCAGCTGCCGCGTAGTATTGGAAGTAACCTACCTCGCCCTCCTTGAAGACGTTGGTGACATTGGCCTCGAAGAGACCTTGACGCCCCTTGTTGAAGAGTGGCGTTTCGCCTGTCTTGATCATGCTCTCCTCGGCCAGGATATCCTCCCATTCGCGTTCTCCCGTGACATTGTAGAGGAAGGCAGCCGCCATTTGGCGGAAGTCGCGTCCGCGCATGCTGATGCTACCGATGTCCTGCTTCTCGTCAAGCATCGAGTTCTCCTGGCGCGAAGCAAAGCGAAATGCCCGGATTGCCTCCTGGGTATAATAGCTGCAGAGCGAGTCATTGCCCTGGATGCGGAGAGCCTCGGCTGTGATGGCGCAGTTGGCAGCATTGGCCCAAGCAGCCATCGTGGTACAGCCGGCCTGGAACATGATGGTCCATTCGGATGAAGGATTGGTAACGCCCTGCGAATAGGCCTCGCCATCACGTATGCTCAGGAAGAAATCCACCTCGTTGCGAGCCTCGTCAATCAAGTCGGGCAGGCCGTTGCCGCTTTCGCGGATTCCTAAGTTATCCTCCGAAAGTCGTCCTCCCGTGAAGATATAGGGCAGCAGCAGGTCGTAGATGTTCGAGACATGGGCCAAATGACGATCCCAGTCAAAGGCATCGGAATGACCGCCCTTGACGTCGATGGCCACAGGATTGCCCGGCAGGCGGTGCTTCCAGAAGATGGAGGTAAGAGCCGGCTTGAAGTGCGGTTCGTCCCAAACGTCTGTGCGCAGTGCCCTCCAATCGGGATCCCAAGGCTGGAAGTCGGTCTTGTAGATGGTGAAACCCTTTGGATCGACTTCGGGAATAAACTGCGGCTGACGAGGAACAGGATTGACGTGTTCGGGGTCGATGGGCTCACCCAAGCGCATATAATAGTATCCACGAAGCGAATAGCGATAAGGCTGATAATAAACCTCCGAACTGATGTCGAAGTCCATGCTGCAGCCAACATCCTCGACAACAAGGCGATAGCGTCCTGGAACAGCAGCTTTGAAATCGACATTCCATACATCGGTGCCAACAAGGTTCTTCTTTCCTGCCTCATTGGTGGAAGCGGTAGAAGGCAGCCAGAAGCGAACGGTCCCAGCCTTCAGTTTTTTGCCCGAATTGACATTATAGAGCCAGACCTTCTTGCCCTCGAAAGCCTTGTAGTCACGCTGGCCGCCATCGCCCAGCCACATATAGAGGTCGGCAGCCTTGGTCATTTCGGTGGGACTATAACCCATGATGTTGACATGGACTGCCTCGGACTGCGACGACCAGATATCATACTTCACCGTAGCTGTCGCCTGGTCGGAACCCAGACTGGCAGGGATATTGACCTGATAGGTACAGCCCTGGCGCATGGACTGAGGCAGCTTGAGGAAGAGCCAATGGTCTAACTCTGTAGTCAGCGTATGGTCCATATTCATGGGCTTGCTCTTGCGATAGACGTTCAGTGGCGGACATGTCTGGAACGTCTTGTCATCGGGCGAAGAGATCTGCCATAACGCAGTCTGTGAAGCAAGATCAGCATCGAGTCGTGGACCGAAGACGAGCAGCGTATCGTCGCCATCGGCAAAACTGTGGCCCAAGAAGGCACTCGGACCCGTAGCATCGTCGCGGTAATGTACTTCTCCATCGCGGAAATGGAGCATCAGATAATCCTTGTCAACCACCTGGATGCCGATGAACTTGTTAGCCAGGGCACTGGAAGACACGAGGATCGAAAAGAGAGGAATTAGGATTAAGGAATGTTTCATGATGAGATAGTATTTAGGGGATTATTTCCTTCTAAATTATCTAAAGTTTCTTGAATATCTAGAGTTCCTAGAACTTCTAGAACATCTAGAGCTGCTATTCTTCGCGATTGTAGATCGAAGCCATCCGGATGGTGATGTCCCGCATCTTATCGCGGAGTGATTTCGGTGACAAGACTTCTACACTGGGGCCATATTCGAGCAGCTGGTTGACCAGATCGGGCGAAACGGCAAGGTCATAGCCAAAGATGCTGTAGTCGGCATGCGTCTCCACCTCTTGCTGCGAAGCGTGGAGGGGCAGTGTCCGGAAATAATCGCGCCAGAAGAGATCCACCTTGAGACGAATGGCTTCGACAATCGAATCGTCAGGCCGATAGACACCCAGACAATGGGCAAAGTGCTCCTGAGGTTTGAAGTAGTCTGGCATCACGAAATCGACCTCCTCCAGGATTCGAAGCTGCTGCATGCGGTCGAGGGCAAAGACCTGCAGCGCCGAACGATGATTCTTGCGAGCCAGCAGATACCAGCGCTGATGGGACAGCTTTACACAATAGGGTTCGAGAAAACAGGTGTAGGGTTCGCTGTCGGCAAACTTCTTGTAATCAAGCTCCAAGGCCTTACCCTTCCGCATCGCCTCGATGATAGTGGGAAGGAAAAACTGTCCGGACGGAATCTCTTCGAGCAGGATACGATTGCGAAGTTCGCTGCCCTCATTTATTAGCTGGTTGATGGAAAACGATGACACCAACCACTCCGTTGCCTTGAGGCTTTCGTTGCCCGAAATGTAGTAGCGATAGGAGTCCTTCACATCACATTCGATGGAGACTCCCAGGACATCGAAGGCCGAACTGATGGCACGCACCAGCTGATGGCGCGTCAGCTCTTCTCCCCCACTCAGGTCCGTATTGTGTATCCACAGGTTGTTCAGTTCCTCTCGGTTGAGCTTTTTGTAGTTCAACAGCGTATTCACCAGCCACATCCCGTTGCGAAAACGTCGATTTTCCATAAAAAAACGTTTCTTTAACTTTTTTTAAGAGAGGGTGTACCAATATCGGTAACACCTGCCTCCTATCTTTGCAGCGTCAAAACAAAATTATCAACCACTAAAACACGAACAATATGAAGAAGCTTGCAATCATCCTTGTCATTGCCGCAATGGTAGTCCTCGACCTCATCCTGTCGGGCATGAATGTCATCCTGGGTCTTCTGCTCATCGCCGGAGCAGGCCTGTTCTCGTATCTGATGGACACAATGAATCGCCAGCCGCGTCGCTCCACCAGCCTCACCCGTGCTGCCCGTCAGAACCGCGAGCTACAGAAGACTTCGGCAAATGCCGAGTTCAACGTGGCAGCCTGATCACTTGATGACGCGAATCTTCATGCGGACATCAGTCTTCGGACGATTGACCGCATTGCTTTCGAGGGCTGCGATCTTCGAGATGACATCCAGTCCCTCGACTACCTCGCCAAAGCAGGTGTATTCACCGTAGATATGATAGGCGCCACCCACCGTACTGTAGGCCTCACGCTCTTCGGGGGTGAAGAAACGGGTACCCGGCATCGTGCGTGCGATGCTGTCGATGTCGTGATTAATCTGACGGGCCAGCTTGTTGTACTCGGCAATGCTGGTGGTCTTCAGCAGGGCAAGCGAATCCTTCTTGGCTTGAGTCATCACCTTGCGCTGGGCAGCCTTGCGGGCTGAAGCATTGTGCGTCTTCTCCCAGTTGTTCAACGTAGCCTCACTCATCACGTAGCCATCGACAATGAAGAACATCGACATGTCGGAGTTGACTACACCCTCGCGATGAGGGGCGCAGAGTGCACCCTTCTTCGGCACGTGGTTCTTGCGAATCTCGGCAGGAATCTCCTCGCTCATGTCGCCCCATCCGATACTCTGTCCAGGCAGCGCGGTCTTCGAGTCGGGAGCACCTCCCTGTATCATGAAGGTCGGCATCACGCGGCCGAAGAGCGAATCGTCGTAGTAGCCGGCACGCACCTTTTTCAGGAAGTTGTTCACCGTGCGCGGACAGTCGTCGTAGAGCATGATCCTCATGTTGCCCATATTGGTGGTGATGAGCACCTCGTGGGTCTGGGCATTTGCCCGATTATCCTGCTTGAAAGGTAGAAGCAGAAAGGCAAGAAGCAAAAAGAAAGCGGTTTGTTTTTTCATGTTCGAATCTTGAAAGGTAGAAGCCCTTCCCTCCGTACAGAGAGAAGGGCTTTCAGTTCGTATTAGGGGCCACAAAGGCCAAATGTCGGAATCGGGAATTACTCTCCGCGGCTATAGTTGGGAGCCTCCTTGGTGATAGTTACATCGTGTGGATGCGACTCAAGGATGCCGGCATTGGTAATGCGTGTGAACTTCGAGGTTGCATGGAGCGTCGGGATGTCCTTGGCACCGCAATAGCCCATACCGGCACGCAGACCGCCCACCATCTGGTAGATCACCTCGTTGACATTGCCCTTGTAGGGAACGCGGCTCACGATGCCTTCGGGAACGAGTTTCTTGACATCGGCCTCGCCCGACTGGAAGTAGCGATCCTTTGAACCAGCCTGCATGGCATCGAGCGAACCCATGCCACGATAGCCCTTGAACTTACGTCCGTTGAAGAGGATGGTCTCGCCGGGAGACTCCTCGACGCCGGCAAGTAGTCCACCGAGCATCACGCAATAACCGCCTGCTGCAATGGCCTTGACGATATCGCCCGAATAACGAATGCCACCATCGGCAATCAGGGGGATGTCGGTGCCTCGCAGTGCCTTGGCAACATCATAGACGGCCGAAAGCTGCGGCACACCAATGCCAGCCACGATGCGTGTAGTGCAGATGGAGCCTGGGCCAATGCCGACCTTCACCGAGTCAGCCCCAGCATCGGCCAGATAACGGGCAGCCTCACCCGTAGCAATATTACCTACCACGACATCGATGCAGTCATAGGTCGATTTAATCTTCTCCAGAACTGTGGCAACACCCTTCGAATGGCCATGGGCCGTATCGACCACAACAGCATCGACACCAGCCTCAACAAGAGCGGCCACACGATCCATCACGTCTCCCGTGACACCGACACCAGCAGCCACACGAAGGCGACCCCTGTCGTCCTTGCAGGCCAACGGCTTGTCCTTGGCCTTGGTGATATCCTTGTATGTGATCAGGCCGACCAGACGCCCCTCGACATCCACCACTGGAAGCTTCTCAATCTTATGCTCCTGAAGGATGTCCTCCGCTTGGGCCAATGTAGTACCAACAGTGGTGGTCACCAGGTTCTCGGTGGTCATTACTTCCGAAATCTGACGGTTCACGTCCTTCTGGAAACGAAGATCGCGATTAGTAACGATACCCACGAGACGATGGTTGTCACCCACCACAACAGGAATGCCGCCGATATGATATTCGGCCATCAGCGACAACACGTCTCGCACAGTGGCATTGGGAGTGGTGCAGATGGGGGCATAGATCATGCCGTTCTCGGCACGCTTCACCTGGCTGACCTGATGGGCCTGTGCCTCGATGTCCATGTTCTTATGGATTACACCGATGCCGCCTTCGCGAGCCATGGCAATAGCCATCTTGGCCTCGGTCACCGTATCCATGGCAGCCGAGACAATGGGAACATTAAGCTTGATATTGCGTGAAAACTTGGTGCTCAAATCCACGGTGCGTGGCAACACCTCACTATACTGTGGGACGAGGAGGACATCGTCAAAGGTCAATCCGTCCATAACGACCTTGTCGGCAAGAAAACTCATAACTTTATCCTTTTATTATTCAACAATCAGCGAATCGTAACGTTTGAATTTTATTGCCCGCAAAGATAATCGTTTTTTTCGAAACAAACAAATTATTAGCGGGAAATTTTCGTTTTCGATTGAAATTTCCCGCTTTATGCGAAGGATTGAAATCTGGAGGGTGAAAGGAAGAAGGGGTTCGAGAGGTTTGAAGGGTTTAATCCCTCTTCTTGACCTGTGGGAGGAACTCAGCCTCGAGTTTGGCATAGTTCTCGACAAACCACTTGTGCCAGTAGCGCGTCAGCTCGCCATGCGTCTCGCCCATCACGCCGTCGTCGAACGACACACGCTTGCCAATCTCGATGCACTCGGGCCCTGGCGACAGGCAAAAGTCCTTCTTGGGCAGCAGATAGCCCGTCCCGAAGATGGTCACCGGGACGATGTCGCACCGCAGTTGTTCGGCAAGATGGAACGCACCCCGGCGGAACTTGTGCACCTGGAAATCTTCCGAGCGGGTGCCTTCAGGGAAGATGAGCACCGAATAGCCGCGCTTCATGACCTTGCTGATATGCGCCAGCATCTCTTCCATCGGCATCGTGGCCGGGAAGAAGTCGGCAAAACGCACAACATGGCCGTAGATTTTGCTGTCCCACACCCATTGTCCCGTCATCACAACCAATCGGTTGGTGAGCATCAACGTAGCAGGAAGATCGAGCAGCGACTGATGGTTGGCAATGATGAGGGCAGGCTTCTTGAATGTCTCCTCGTGCGGGTTGCGCAGAATCGGGTTGACGCCAGTCACACAGTGATAGGCAAAGAAACGGCAGAATCGGCGGATATGGCGATGCAGACGGTAACGCACACGTTCGTTATCGCCAAACCACGCATAGATCCTTGCCAGAGGGGCAATGATGAAGAAGATGTATCCGAGAAGGATGCCAAATTCAAGATACGTGATGATTAGTCTGAACCACCGGGGCATAGGTTGGGAGGGTTAAGAGGGGTTCGAAAGGGTTGAAGGGTTTGAAAGGTTCGAAGGGTTGCTTCCTTCGATGCGCGAAAGCAAAGGTTGGAGCGAAAGTTCATCAGAATCTGACGCCAAAGAAGAAGCGCGAGGACCAGTCGAAGGTATAGAGCGAGAACTTCTCCTTTTCGGGGAACGAATCGATGTTGGCATAGGCCATCACGCCCGTCACATAGCG